>Ga0078972_1008070_pt1 | contig 22537 bp, 24 predicted proteins | sample YelNatPaOPGAMG01_FD_67568 | JGI IMG/M metagenome (GOLD analysis project Ga0078972, IMG submission 67568) | Hot spring thermophilic microbial communities from Obsidian Pool, Yellowstone National Park, USA - OP-RAMG-01 (SPADES assembly) (version 2) | ecosystem: Environmental > Aquatic > Thermal...
AGCCGAGTACGCGCGCCATCGGGGCGTCAGTCGCCAGTACATCAGCCGCCTGGCCAAGGCCGGCGTGCTGGTCATGCGCGGCGGCAAGGTGGATGTGGCCGCCTCCGACGCCGTGCTCGATGACCGTCCGGAGAAGGTTTCCGAAGCCGCCACCAGCGCTCCCGGAGAGGCGGGTGGGCAGACGACGACCTATGCGCAGGCTAAGCTGGCCGACATGCTCTTCCGCGCCCGGTTGCGCAAGCTCGAGTACGAGACCAAGTCGGCGAAGCTGATCCCGACCGACGAGGTCAAGGCGGTGTGGTTCAAGCAAGCCCGGCAGATTCGTGACAAGTTACTCGCCATGCCGGCCAAGCTGGCGCCGCAGTTGGCGGCTGTCAGCGACGTGCGGGCCGTGCGTGAGTTACTGGACGCCGAGATCGAGGGGATTTTGAAGGGTCTTCAAGATGACATCCGCTATCGCCGGCCTTGAGGAATGCCTGGAGCAATTGGCGGCAGGCTTTGAGCCGCCGCCGCGGCAGACGGTGTCGGAGTGGGCGGACCAGAATCGGTGGCTTTCCTCGGAGGCCTCGGCGGGCAGCGAAGGCGATCCGGTTAGTTTGGCCATCAAGCGCTCGGCCACCTGGTGGAACTGCAAGATCCTGCTGGTTTCCACGCCGACCATCAAGGGCGCCAGCCGCATCGAGAGCTGGTGGCTGCGCAGCAATCAGTCCAGCTACTGGGTGCCGTCTCCTGAGTGCGAGGTCTATCAGGTGTTGGTCTGGCCGAACCTGGAGTGGCCGGACGAGCGTGCGGGGCGAAGTGCTGGATGCGCGGGTCTACGCCTACGCGGCCCTGTGCGGGCTGGTCTCGATGGGTTTCAGGTTGGACGCCGAGGCTGAGCGGATCGCTGCGCTCAGGCCGGCGGTCGCGAGCGAGGACAAGCCCGCGGCGCCCGGGCGCAAGGTGCTGCGCAGCCGGTGGATGGAGTCCGGGGCGCGCAACTTTTAAGAGGCTCACCATGGAAAACCGCGAGTTTCTCCAAGCCCGATCGTTCGGCAAGGTTGCCGTGCCAGTGCCTGGGTGATCAAAGAGTTCTGGCCTACCGGCAAGTTGATTTCGCATGATCCGCGAGCTACGGATTTGGTGGCGGCTGCGGCCGCTGATGGAGGTATTCAAGGAGATTAGCAAGATGAAGTTCTCTGTAAACGTTGCCATTCAAATGCTGGCGCTGGTGGCGCAAGCCATCAACGCGACTCAGGATTTATTGCCCGGGCGCGGCAAGTTCTGGGCCATGGTGGTGCTGTCGGTGGTGCAAGGCCTCACCGCCGTATTGGCCCACTTTGCCAACCCGGACGGCACGCCGGCGGCAGCGCCCTACATCAAGCAGTGAAGGTGGCAGACGCTGTGCGCCTGCCAGCTGGTGGCTTGCGGTCGCGGCCGGGGGCGAGGTATACGCCGCCGATTTCGACTTCGTGCTTTTCGATGTGTGCCTCCTGGGGGTAGGTTTGATTCACAGCGACTCCAGTCATCGCTCAAGCACCGAGGAAAGGCAAGCCGAATCTGACAACTCGATCTCGCGCTGTTTCAAACAGATGCGGGCGCGGATGATTTAGTGGGGATGTACACCGAACAGCAGCTTCAGGCCCTGCGCGATGCCCTGGCCAACGGCGTGCGCCGAGTGCGCTTTGAGAATCGCGAGATCGAGTACCGCAGCGTCGAGGAGCTCAAGGCCGCCATCGCCGCCGCCGAGGCCGACGTGGCCAAGGCCAGCGGCAAACCGGCGATCCGGCAGGTCCGGATCTGGACCGAGAAGGGGTTCTGAGGCGTGGGTTTCTGGAAGCAGCTTCAGGCAGCGGTGAGGGGCGCCCCCTGGCCCGGGCGGCGGGCCGCGGCTGATTACGAGGCCGCGGCGGCCACGCGCCGCACCGCGGGGTGGCTCCCGGCGACCAGCGACATCAACACGCTCGTCTTCCGCAACCTGGACACGCTGCGCGCGCGCTCGCGCGACATGGTGCGGCGCAATCCCTGGGCGGCCAATGCGCTCGATGCCTTCGTGGCCAACGCTATCGGCACCGGCATCAAGCCGCAGTCGCTCCATCCGGATGCGCGGCTCAAGGCGCGGATTCAAGAGTTGTGGCTGCGCTGGACCGACGAGGCCGACGCCAGCAATCTGACCGATTTCTACGGCCTTCAGGCGCTGGCCTGCCGCGCGGTGATGGAGGCCGGCGAGTGCTTGATCCGGCTGCGGCCACGCCTGCCCAAGGACGGCCTGACGATTCCCTTGCAGCTGCAGTTACTCGAAGCCGAGCATCTACCGACGGGCGAGACGAGAAAGCTCGAGAACGGCAACTACGTTCGCGCGGGCATCGAGTTCGACCAGATCGGGCGGCGCGTGGCCTACTGGCTCTACCGCGAGCATCCTTTCGACACGCTCAACCCAGTGGCCTCGACCGAGCTGGTGCGCGTTCCGGCCGATTCGGTGCTGCACCTGTTCCGGCCCATCCGGCCCGGCCAGTTGCGCGGCCAGCCCTGGCTCACACAGGTCCTGGTGAAGCTCTATGAGCTGGACCAGTACGACGACGCCGAGCTGGTGCGGAAGAAGACGGCGGCCATGTTCGCGGGCTTCATTTTGAAGAACGCCCCCGAGGACCAGATGCTGGGCGAGACGGTGACGGACCAAAGCGGCGCCGCCCTGGCGGGTCTGGAGCCGGGCACGCTTCAAGTGCTGCTGCCGGGCGAGGACATCAAGTTCTCCACGCCGGCCGATGTAGGCGCCAGCTACGAGACCTTCATGCGCGTGCAGTTGCGCTCGATCGCTGCCGGCATGGGGATCACCTACGAGCAGTTAACCGGGGATCTGACCGGCGTCAACTACTCCTCGATCCGTGCCGGGCTGCTCGAGTTCCGCCGCCGCTGCGAGCAGTTCCAGCACCAGGTGCTCGTCTACCAGTTCTGCCGACCGGTGTGGCGGCGCTGGATCGAGGCGGCGCTAGTGAGTGGCGCTCTGCCCAAGCAAGGCGACGTAGCACTCTACTACGACGCCAAGTGGATTCCGCCGGGCTTTGCTTGGGTGGATCCCTGGAAGGACATCAAAGCGCAGATCATGGCGGTGCGGGCAGGGTTCAAGAGCCGTGCCGAGGTGGTCTCAGAGCAAGGCTACGATGCCGAGGCGATTGATCGGGAGATCGCGGCCGACAACGCACGCGCCCGCGAGCTGGGCCTCAGCTACGACACCGACCCTTCGAGCGAGGACAGCGAGGAGTCATGAGGAGACGCGAACAAGTCCTGCGCTTATTGGGCGCCAAGCCGCTGCTGGTTGAGGTGGGTAAATTGGATGCCACCTACGGCTTGCGCAGGCCGTATGCGGTTCAGGACGGCGTGGCCGTGGTTGATGTGGCCGGCGTGCTGGCCAACGAGCCATCGCTGTTCGATGCGATCCTGTTGGGCGCTACGGCCTACGGCGAGATCCTCGAGGAGGTCGAGCAGGCCATCGCTGATCCCGAGGTGCGCGGCGTTCTGCTGCGCGTGAATTCGCCGGGCGGCGATGCGGAGAACGCCTTCGAGACCGCAGCCGCGCTGGCCGAACTGGCGCGCCAGAAGCCGATCTGGGCCGTGGCCGATAATTCGATGTTCAGCGCAGCGTACTTGCTGGCAACAGCGGCGGAGCGGATCTATGTGCCCGAGTTCACCGGTGGCGCCGGCTCGATCGGGGTCTACGCCGAGCACGTGGATTGGAGCGAGTACAACCGCAAGCTGGGCGTCAAGGTCACCTACATCGCCGAGGGCGAAGGCAAGACCGACGGCAACCCCAACGAGCCGCTGTCGGAGGCGGCGCGCGCGGCGCTCGCCTCTGAGGTCGCGCGGCTCTACGGGCTGTTTGTGCGAGCGGTGGCCGCACAGCGCGGTCTGAGTGAAGAGGCCATCCGGGCGATGGGCGCTGCCCTCAAGTACGGCCCCGACGCCGTCGCCGCCGGCTTGGCCGACCGCACGGGCACCTTCCGCACGGCGCTCGCCGATCTCGCCGCATTCGTAAGACCAACTTCAATTGCGCAAGGAGGCAGACGTATGAAGGAAGAAACGGTTCGGGCGGAAGTGCCCGAGCCCACCATCGACCTGGAGGCGATCCGCGCCGAAGCGCGCCGTGAAGGCTACGCCGAGGCGCGCGAGATCGTCGAGTTGTGCGTCCTGGCCGGCCTGCCGGCGCGAGCGGCCGCGCTGCTCGCCAAGCACGCCAGCGCCGCGGAGGCACGCCAGTATCTCATCGAAGCCCGCGCGGCCGAAGACGCCCCAGAAATCCGCTCGCACGTGATGCCGGAGACCGCCACCAGCGCCAAAGTGCCGCTCGAGCAGAATCCCGTCATCAAGGCGGTGAAGCGGCTAGCCAAAGGAGGGAACTGACGTGGCTGCCAAGACCGAACCCAACTACCTGGGCGACTGGCTGAAGTTCGAAGAGGACAACCTCTACAGTCGCGATCAAGTGACGGTGGCTTCCGGGCAGAACCTCAAGACCGGCACCGTGGTGGGCATCATCACTGCCACCGGGAAGGCGACCCAACTTGCGCCTTCGGCCAATGACGGCTCGGAGAACGCGGCCGGCGTGCTCATCGGTGACGTGGATGCGAGCGCGGCGGACACCCCGGGCGTGATCATCGCGCGCCATGCCGTCTGCTCCGACAAGGGGCTGGTGTGGCCGAGCGGGATTACGGGCCCGCAGAAGAACACCGCCCTGGCGCAACTCAAGGCCCTGGGCATCCTCGTCCGCGAAGGAGCGTGAGCCATGCTGAATCCTTTTTCTTCCGACGCTTTCGACATGGCGGCCCTCACGGCCGCCATCAACAAGATCCCCAACACCTATGGGCGCCTGGAGCAATTGAACCTGTTCCCGCCTGTCGGCGTGCGCACGCGCACCATCATCATCGAGGAGATGAACGGCGTGCTCAACCTGCTGCCCACGCGTCCGGTGGGTTCGCCCGGTACAGTGGGCACGCAGGCGAAACGCAAGGTGCGCTCGTTCGTCATCCCGCACATCCCGCACGACGATGTCGTGCTGCCCGAGGAGGTGCAGGGCATCCGCGCCTTCGGCTCGGAGACCGAGATGGACGCTTTGGCCAACCTCATGGCCCAGAAGCTTCAGACCATGCGCGCCAAGCACGCCATCACGCTCGAGCACCTGCGCATGGGCGCGCTCAAGGGTGTGATCCTCGATGCCGACGGCTCCACCCTCTACGACCTCTACCAAGAGTTCGAGATCACGCCCAAGGTGGTCAACTTCGCCCTGACCACGGCCTCGACCGAAGTGCTGCTCAAGGTGCTCGAGGTGCGCCGGCACATCGAGGACAACCTCAAAGGCGAGTTCATGACCGGCGTGATGTGCCTGTGCTCGCCGAGCTTCTTCGACGCGCTGACCACGCACCCCAAGGTCAAGGAAGCCTACCAGCGCTGGCGCGAGGGGTTGGTGCTGTTTTCGGACAACCGCACGGGCTTCACCTTCGGCGGGGTGACCTTTGAGGAGTACCGCGGCCAGGCGACCGACTCCAGCGGCACCGTGCGCAAGTTCATCGCCGACGGTGAGGCGCACTTTTTCCCGCTGGGCACGGCCACCACGTTCCGCACCTACTTTGCCCCGGCGGACTTCAACGAGACCGCCAACACGCTCGGCCTGCCGCTCTACGCCAAGCAGGAGCCGCGCAAGTTCGGCCGGGGGACCGACTTGCACACGCAATCGAACCCGCTGCCCATCTGCCACCGGCCCGAAGTGCTGGTCCGGGCGACCAAGGCCTGAGCGATGGCTGGTTGGGCGTGGCTGGTGCACAAGCTGAACGAGCAAGTCTTGGCGGCCTTCGGTCGGCAAGTAATCTACACCCCGCAGGCGGGCTCATCGTTCACGCTGACTGGCATTGTGGACCAGGCGGCTCGGGCGGAGGACGCCGCGCCGGGCACGTATGCGCTGCTGTTCGTGCCGGCGGCGGCTTTCCCGGATCCGCCGGCGCGGGGCGATGAGGTCAGCCTGGACGGCGCGCTCTACAAGGTCGTCGATCTTGAAGCCGACGCCGAGGGCGGCCTCCGCCTGGTGCTGCATTTCCACCGGGCGGGGTGACGCCGAGAGCGAGCGTGCCGCGCCCACTGCCGCTTGTAGCATCATAAGTACATGAGCAAGACTCGCGGGATTCAGGATTTCGTCCTGGAAGTTAAGTTCTACCGTGAGCAGGATGGGCGCTGGCTGGCGGACATCCCGGCGCTACCCGGAGTCACCGCTTATGGGCGCACGAAGAAACAGGCTTGCGCAGCGGCGCAGGCGCTGGCCTTACGCTTGATCGCCGACCGGTTGGAGCACGGGGAGGCTGTGCCGGGCGAACTTCAGGTGTCCTTCGTTGCCGCCTGAGTCTGCGGGCCGCTGGCCATCGGTCAAAGCTTCGAAAGCGCTGGCTGCCCTCCTCCGCATTGGCTGGCGGATCAAGCGGCAGAGAGGCTCGCACCGAATCTTGGAGAGACCCGGCTGGCCTGATGTGCTGTTTGCCTACCATGACCAAGTGACGCTCGGACCAGTGGCGCTGAAGCTGCTGGCCGAAAAGACGGGCCTAAAACCCGACGATCTGTAACTTAGTTGTCAGTTCTCAAGGTCACACGACCCTTCAAAACTCATCCGTGCCCAGCGTTCGCATCTGGTTCCGCAGGCAACTCCGGGTGGATCACCTGAACTTTCGCCAGCTTGAGATGCTCAAGCTGGGCACCGTGGGGCTGGCGGCGGTCAAGAACCGGCTGGCCGCCGGCCTGGGGCCAACGGACGGGCCGGCCAAACCGCTCACCAAGCGCTACGCGATCTATAAGAGCAAACGCCTGAGGCGGCGTGCCGTGCGCGATCTCTCGCTCACTGGCAGCATGCTCGGCAACCTTTCCGTGCGCACGGTGAGCGAGCGCGCAGCCAAAGCGGCCCTCACCTCCCGCAAGGAGCGCATCAAGGGACTGGTCAACATGCGTCGTGAATCGTGGCTGGTCTTCTCGCCGCGTAACCGCGCGGCGGTCCTCGAGGCCGCCCGCCGCCTCCTGCGCGAGATCACGCCCCGGCTAATCGTCGAGCGCTTCCTCGGAGGCCGACAGTCATGATCAACCCGGCTGAGCTGGTGGATGCACTGGTTGAAAAGCTGCGCGCGATCCCGGAGCTAGTTGCCGAGATGGAAGGCGACCCGCAAAGAATCCGCGCCTACCACGACCTCTATCCCAAGCGCGTCAGCCTGCCCCTGGCGATCTACGAGATGCCAGTGCCCTCGATCCTGGTCGCCTGGCAGGGAACCACACCGGGCAGCTTCGGTGCCGGCGAAGCCTGGAAACACAACCTCTCGCTTTACCTGCGCGCGCGGGAGACGCTTGAAGGCGATCCGCCCACGGCTTACTACCGCCTCTTTGATCTGATCGTCAATGGCGTGCCCGCCGGGAGTGCGCTGAAGATGCTCTACACCACCATCCACCCCCGCTGCCACCCGATGGATCTGCCTTCGATCCAGCGCGCGAGCGACGAGCAAGGGACAGACTACTTCGAAGTTACGGTGAGCTTCACCGAGATGGGAGATTGAGATGCCCGCCAACATTCGCGAGACCAAGATCGGCTTTGGTTACAAGAAGCAGACCGATCTGTCAACGCCCAACGTCTCCGGTGACCTCTGGAGCCTGACCAAGACCAACGCCGCGCTTGCGACCGTGACGCTGAACACCGAAAACGATGCCGCCGAGCTCGGCAAAGGGCACGAGTTCGCCACGCAAGTCTTCAAATCCCACTGGGACGTGAGCGGCTCAATCGAGAAGTTTCTCACCAGCGAGATCGCCGCCTGGGCGTTCGTCTTTGGCTTGGGTGGCCGCACAAAGAGCGGCACCCCGCCCGCGATCACCTATACTTGTACCCCGCAGGATCCGGTCACCGGCGGCATCGAGCTGCCGGCGTTTTCTTTTATCGAGCAGATCCGGCCGGGCGCGAGCGCGGTGCTCGACCGCATGGCGGTGGGCTGCGTGATCGAGGATTTCACCATCACGATCGGCTCAGGGCCGGGTCGGGCGAACTCGCGTATCGCAATCCACTTCGCCGGCTCGGGGAAACTGGTGGAGCCGAGCGGGATCACACTGCCGGCGGGCACTACCGAGCATCTGCTGCCCGGCGCCAGCGCCCAGGTCACCATCAACGGCGTGGACTATGTCACCAGCCGCAATCTGGTCTCGCTCGAGCTGGGCTTCAAGAATAATCTCAGGCTCGACTCGGGCTTCTACCCTGGCTCAGGCACACAGGACGGCGCGGCCATCCGCGGCCGGATGGAGTTCGGTGACCGTGAGGCCTCGCTCAAGTTTGTGGCGCGCTTTGAGCACGGCTCAACTGAACTGACCAAGCTCCGCAACCAGACCACCGGCACGGCCGTAGTCGGCCTCCAAGGCGAGCTGATCTCAGGCATGGACTGCCACTCGCTCGAGGTGACCTTCCACAAGGTTGCCTTCCGGACCGCGGTGGTCGGCGATACCGACGGCATCGTGACCATCGAGGTCGAGTGCACGCCGCTGTGGGATGGGACCAACGGTCTGCTCACGGCGGTGGCCAAAACCACTCAGGACAACATCGGATAGCCATGTTCCATTCACAAAAAGAAATCCACGTACAGCTTCGCTCCGCCGAGGGCGCCCGTACGGTCAAGGTCCGCTTCCCGAACGATGAGGAGTGGATCGAGCGCCAGCGGCGTCGCAAGATCATCATCAAGCATCTGGGGCGCGGCACCTCGGAGACAACGATCCCGAACGCCGAAGAGGTGGATGCGGCCCTGTTCGCAAAGATCCGCTTGGATGATGGTGATGAACTGGACGCTTACGAGGCCAGCCGGATCATCGAGCAGTTGAGCCAGGCCGAAGTGGACGACGTCGTGGCGGAGGCCGGGGCCTTTCGCGTTGTGCTCCGCGTGCCGGGCGGGACCACGGTGCATGTGGTGCGGATGCCGAGCGCCAAGGACGTGATCGAGTACCGCCGGGGTTTTGCCCGCATTCTGGACCTGCCCTTCAACCGCCAGGAGCTGACCGTGAACCTAGCGGCTGCCGGCACCCTGTATCAGAAGCTCTGCCAGACGAGCGAGGGCTACGCCGGCGCCGTCCCGATCATCCATCAAGCGGTAGCAGTGAAGGCGGCCATCGATGCGCTCGAGGCCGGCTTTGAGGAGCACGAGGGAAACTGCTGAGCGGGGAGTGGCCTGAGCGACCCTCCTTGCGCTACCTGGTCTACTGGTCGCTGCGGCGCGACCAGTTGTGCGACCCCGGACTTTGTCCCGATGCGCCCGAGGGTGGCCGTTGCGACCACTGCCCGCTCAACCGGCTCGATGCCGCGCAGAACTCCGAGGTCGGCCAACTCCTGCGCCGGGCGCTCGATCTGCGGGCGGCGCTAAAGCTGGGCGTCAAGCTGTCGCTTGATGAAATTGCCGCAGATGAGTTCCACGCGATGCTGACCATCGAAGAGGAACAGGCGCGCTGGGAAGAAGAGCGTTTGAAGCGCAATGGCTGAAAACAGACTGGCAAGCGCCAGTTATCGTGCTGACAGAGGATTGACCACCGGCAGCCCCTCCAGGGCGGCCACCTCGGAGAGAGCCCTGTCGGAGGTGACCAGTTGCGATACCACTCCCCGGCGGTACAGGTCGAGGGCCACGGACAATTGCAGGGCATCCAGCGTGCGGAGCGTATGTTTCACCGCGTGGGTTCGCACCAGCGCTTCTGCACCTTGAAAGTGACGCCGGGCCATTACAACGACTTCGAACTGGCCCCGAGCCAGATCGGCATAGAACCGCCCTCGAAGCTGTTCGAGCGCTGTCTTGTCGATCACTCCCATCCTGACTTTGGTGGCGAAAACGGATTCGATCTCAACCAGGGAAAGCTGCGAGATGATCAACCGGGCGTCGGGTGCTTCTATGAGCGCTTCCACGCGCTCACTTCCGACTTCCCAATGGTAGAGTTTTGCCAGTGCGCTGGTGTCAAGGAAATAGCCCGGCACCTAACGTTCGTTCCGCTCTGCCGCGAAGTCGGCTTCTAGGGGACCGGGGATCTTCGCCAACGCGCGCCGCACCGCCTCCAGGGACACGCTGTGGTCGGCGAGGGCCTCGAAGCGCTCGGGTGGCTCAAAAGCGAGCTCGTCGTTGGCGAGGTCGTCCAGAATGATCACGCTTACGAGCTGATGCTCGTCGAGATGCAGCGGTTCGACAGGCCGCAAAATGCCGCCCTCGTATACAGCCTGTACCTTCCGCACCATGACTTCATTCTAACCCAGGCGGCACGCCATGGCTGACAACAAGCTCGAACTCATCGTCACCGTTGATACCGACAAGGCCAACGCCTCGATCAAGAGCGTCAACGCCGGCCTGTCCTCGATCGAGACCACCGCCGTCAACGCAGCGCGCGGCGCCTCCCGCAGCATTGACGGCATGACCGCGGCCATGGTCAAGGGCGCTACCGCCGGCAACCTGCTCGCCGATGCGATCGAGCGCGCCCTCGGCTGGGTCAAGGAGTTTACCGCCGGCTCGGTGATGCTGGCGGCCCAAAACGCCAAGGCCGAGGCGGGCGTGCGCGCCATGGCGCAAGCGCACGGGGTAAGCGCCGCGGCGGCAGCCCGGCATGTGGAGGCCATCGAGCAGATCGGCTTCGAGTACAACGAAGCCGCCCAGGCGGTCAAGCGCTTCCTCATTGCCGACCTGGATCTGAGCAAGGCGGAGGGGTTGGCGAAGCTGGCCAAGGACGCAGCCGCCATCCAGAATGTGGCCGCCGGCGAGGCGCTCGAGACCATCGTCATGGCGATCGAGTCCGGCTATGCGCGCGGCTTGCGCAGCCTGGGGCTGTTCGTCAACTTCGAGCGCGAGGCGCTGGCCGAGCAGCTCCGGTTGGGCCGCGCCCTCACCGAAGCCGAGGAGAAGCAGCTCCGCTACAACGTGATCATGCGCGAGGGCGCCAAGATCCAGGGCGCGCATGCTGCCGTCATGCAGACCGCGGCCGGTCAGCTCGGCGCCCTCAGGCGTGAGTTTCAGAACCTGCGGGAGCAGATCGGCGCCCGCTTCCACAGCGATCTGGTGGCGCTGCTTGGCCACCTGCGTGAGCTGGTGAGCTGGCTGCACGACAACGCCGACGGTCTGGTCAAGCTCGCTCAAGCGGTAGCCGCGGTAGGAACCGCCTTCGCCGCGTACAAGCTCGCAGAAAAGATCCTGGCTCTGGCCAAATCAATCGCGGCGCTCAATCTGGCCACGCTGAACCCCTATGCCCTGCTGGGCGTCGCCGCCGTGGGCGCAGGCTTGGCCGTCTATGCACAGTGGAAGCGTGGCCAGGAAGAGGTTGAAGCGCGCTTCGGCGAAATGGAACGGCGCGCACTGCGCATGCAGCTGCTGGCCGGCAAGGTCAGCCTGGATGAGCTGCGCCGGCGCGGGATGACGGATGAGCAACTGCGCGAGCTCGTCGCCGGCCGGCGGGCCTTGCCCGGTGAGGAAAGTTTTGAGGTCCCCGGGCCCAAGGTCAGGCTTGAAGCCGCGCCGGATCTCGAGAACCTGAAACGGGCCGCCGAGATTCGCAAGCGCCAAATCGAGGCGGTGCGCGCAACGCGCGAAAGCGCCCTGGCCGCGGAGGCGGAAGCGCTCCAAGGGCCGGCGCGCGTCGTGCTCGAGCTCCAGCGCGAGGCTCAGCGGCTGACCACCTTTGTTGATGAGCACGGCGCGATGCATCAATTCACGCTGCTTGCCGAAGCCCGCCACAACCTCGAGCGCGAGCTTCAAGCCAAGCTGCGTGGTCTACAGAAGGAAACCATCGAGGAGACGCTCAAGCGCTACCGGGAAGAGTACGAGCAACGGCTGGCTTGGGAGACCGAGCTTTACCAGCGCCGGCTCGATTATCAGGAGGATGCGGCGCGGCGGGCGCTCGAGCACACCGAGCAGGTCTATAGCTTCGAACTTGAGCGCGCCGGCTGGGTGCGCGATGCCCAGTTGCGCCAGACCGAGGCCGCGGACGCGCAGACGCTCGATCAGAAGCTGGCCCTCGAGCAGCGCAAGGCCGCGATCGAGATCGAGTACCTCGAGCGCGTCCACGAGATCAAGCAGCGGCTGTTTGATCTGGAGACCTCGCGCATGGTCTTGGAAGAAGAAGCCAATCTGCGCCGGCTGGGTTACCGTGCTGACGAGATCCAGGCGCGCATTGCCGAACTCACCCAGCAACGCGAAGAGATCCGACGCCAGCAGCAGGAGGCTACCGACGCGGCCATCCAAGCCGCGCGGGAGAATGCCGCCATCCGCCAGGCCGAGCTCATCCGCGATCACAACCGGCAGATCTTCGAATCGCTCAAGCGGCAGGCGGAGGGCGTTTTCGACGCACTGCTGACCCGCTCCCAGTCGGTGTTTGCGGCCATTGGCAATGCACTGAAGACCGCCATCCTGACGGCGATCAAAGAGATTGTGACCTCACGCGTGGCGGCGATGCTCATGGAACTGTTCGCTGGTCTGCGCATACCGGTTGCAGGAGCCGCTGGCCGGGCCTCACTCGGGGGCTTGGTCTCGGGGGCCGCGCTAGCCGCCGGTCCCATTCCTGGCGGTGCCGCGGGAGGTTGGGGAACGCCGCCCTTCGTGCCCGCGGGAGGCGGCGGCTGGCGCGGTTGGCTGGCGGGACTTGCGGGCGGGTGGCGCGAATTCCTGGGTATTGGCGGCAGCGTCCAGCTCGGTCCCGGCATGGCCACCACCTGGCAGGCAGCGACGCTCTCGCAGAAGCTCGCGGCCATCGGTCGCTCGCCCGCCGCGGCTCTTGCCGGCGGCTTGCTCGCGATCGCTGGTCTGCAACGTGGCGGATGGTCCGGATTGGGCATGAGCACGGCCGGCGGCGCTCTCTTGGGGTTCAAGTTCGGAGGTCCCCTGGGCGCCGCGATCGGGGCCGCCGGCGGCTTCCTTGCCGGCCTGATCGGCCTGTTCCGCAAGAGCGCCGAGGAGAAGGCCCGCGAGAAAATCCGCGCCACCTACGGCGTGGACATCCGCGACAAGGGCGTGCTGCGCCAGATCGTCGAGATGGCCAAGCAGGCTTTCGGCGGCAATCTGGATGCCGCCATCCGCAGTCAGCAGGTCCGGGATCTCATCGAGCTGTACGCCATGACGACCGGGCAGAGCACGGCTGGCCTGCCGCCCACGGTGCGCCCGGTGTCGCTCATTCAGCAAGGCGGCATGCTCTACCAGCAGACCTTCACCGCAGGCGCCACAGCGACCCTCGATCGCATCGCCGCGGGCGCGCCTGCCACCGGCCCCATCGTCATCAACATCAGCGTGCCGGGCGCCAAGGAGTTCTTCGAAAAAGAGACCGTGCGCGTGGTGGTGGACAACCCGCGCGCGGTGCAGTCGGCAACTCTCAGCGCCACCCGCGCCAACGCCGGGCGGCGAGAGCTGGCCGCTCTGCAATTCAGTCCTGGCTTGGTCATGACGTAGGGATCGCAATGAACTGGGAGATGCTTTCGGCGACGGCCGCGTTGTTCGGTACTGTCGCTGGCGGGCTGGGCCTGTACGTCCGCCTGACCGTCAAATCAGCGCTCAGTGACTTCAAAGCGGAACTGCTCGAAACCTTGAACGGTCGTTACATGCCGCGGGGCGAGGCCGAGCTGTTGTTCAAGCAGATCGAGCGAAGACTCAAGGCTGGAGGTCATTGATGCCCGGCTCCGTCCAGAATGCCGTCGCGTCCTCGGTGATGCCATGGAACCTGGCGAGGGCATTCGTGCGGAGCCAGGACTACCCCGTGCTGGAGAACCAGTACCGCAACGGCGAGTCCCAGCGGTCTGTCCTCGCCTCCAACAGCCGCAAACGCTGGCGGCTCGCGCTGCGATTGACGCCCGATCGCCTTCAGGCCTTGCGCGAGTTCTATGAGGCGCGCCGCGGCCCGCACGAGCCGTTCTACTTCTACGACGTCTGGGAAACCAATCCGAAGTTCAGTTACGACCCGACGGGCGAGGCCACCCAAGGCCGCTACACCGTGCGCTTTGAAGGTGGCTGGGAGCAGAACGTGGACTTCGGCCTGGGCGAGGTCTCGCTCGAGCTGGTGGAGGTGGCATGAGGCGATTGATCGGACTGTTCATGCTGGCCTGCGCCGCATGGGCGCAAACGCAAATCCGCGACACCATCTACGCCGGCACGGCCCCCTTCCAGGGCAAGATCGTCGTGCTCGGCCCGGATATGCGCACCCAGAGCGGGCGCACCATTGTCCGCTCCCGGCAGGAATTCGAAATCAAAAACGGCGTGGTGAGCATAGACCTGGAGCCGAACGACACCGCCTACCCGCCCAACACTTACTACGTCGTGCAGTACTTCCCGCGCAGTGGGCCGTCCTGGTCGGAGCAGTGGATCGTGCCTACCAGCTCTGAACCGCTGAAAGTGCACCAAGTACGCATCCTCAGCTCCGGCGGTTCCTACCCCTCGCCCCCGCCCGCACCGACCTACCGCTTCGCGGATGCCGAGGTCCCCATCGGTCCTGTTAATGGCGAGAATCGCGTCTTCCAGCTTGCGGATGCCCCCAGCCCGCCCACCAGCTTGATCCTCACCCGCAACGGCTTGGTCATGAAACGTGGCCTGGATTACATCCTGGTGGGCAACACAATTACGTTCATCGAAGAACAGACCCCCCAGGTGGGCGACATCCTTCTTGCCTGGTATCGTTACTGATGCCGGACTCCCTCGGCAACATTCCGGTTCCGGAGATCACGCCGAGCGGCGTATTTCCCATCATACCGGACTATCCCCACGGCCGCGCGCAGGCGCCCGAGGTCGTCATCCACCAGTTCGGCTCGGGCAACGCCAAGATCGAACAGCGCTTCTTGCTGGGCACAGGCGCCAGGCGCTTCACCGTCCGCAAGGCGCGTCTGCGCGAGGCCGACCGCGTCGCGCTGCGCCAATTCTGGGAGGACCACTACGGCCCCTACGGCGCGTTCTACTACGACGCCCCGAACGATGATGGACAGGGCACGACCCGCTACGTCTGCCGCTTCGCCGATGAGCCGCTGTCGTGGGAGATGCTCGGCGCCGCCGTATGCTCGGTGGGCATCACGCTCATCGAGATCCCCCAGAGCACGCCCAGCTACGAGCTGAACCAGACCGTCACCCGTTTCCCGCCGCAGGCCCTCCAGACCGCACTGCTGGCGCAGGTCCAGCAGATCATCCCCTTGGTGAGGATCATCCCGAAGGAGCCAGGCTATCCCGCCATCTACGTGTCCGACCGGCGCTGCATGATTGGCGGTCGGCTCTATCAGGCCCGCCTGCTCGAGTTCGAGGGCATCGCTCAGTCACTGGGAGGAGAGTCGGACGAAGCCCGCTTCGTCTTCGGCAACGCCGACCGCGTCATGCGTGCGCTGGCCAATGACGTGGACCTGTTCCGCGCCGATCTCGAGTTCTCGCTCTTTCACGTGGGCACCGGCATCAAGCTCGACCTGTGGAAGGGCGAGATCGTGGACTGGTCCTTCGACGCCGGCCCCGAGTTCCACATCACCGCCGCCGATGGCCTCTATGAACTGAACCTTCCCTACCCTACCCGCCGCATCTCGCGCACCTGCTGGAAGCAGTTCAAATCGCCAGCCTGCCCCTACAGCGGCGAGCATACCTTCTGCGACAAGGGCTTCGATACCCCCAACGGCTGCCGCAGTCACGGCATGGAGAATTACTTCGGCGGCATCATCGCCAAACCAGCCGGCGTCCGTATCAAGGACAATTCGACCGGCGTCTGGGGCTTCGGGCGCTCGACCATCACCAGCGTGTCCCTGGTGGCGGATTCAATCTACGACGAGGTGGTGCCCGAAATCTACACCGACTCGCCCATGCCCGTGAAAGCCAAGATCGCCATGGGGCGCGAGGAAAGCGATTTCTACGCCGCTGTGGGCATCGTGGGCGAAGGCCCGCTGGGCGCCTACGGCACTGGGCACAAGCTCGATGGACAATACCATCACGGCTATCCTGGTCCGCTCGGCCTGCTGGAGAGCCTCGGCCCCGATCCCAATCCCAATCCCACGCCCTTCGGCTTCGACACCGACAACCCGGCCGAGCGCGCTGCGGGCACCGCGTTCGTAATGATCCGGCGCGCCGACGCCAAGGGCATCCAGCTTTCGCGCCCCAGCGAGCACGACATGGAAGTCATCGTCGCGCAAGGGCTGGGTGGATGGGTCTGGACCGGGCCCGGGCAGCGAAGCTGGCAATCGCCACTGACGAACCCGGTCTGGATCGCGGTCAACATGCTGCTGCGAGCACGCGGCTTGCGCCATGCTGATGCCTCCACCTGCGAGCAGTTCTTCGACGTTCAGGCGGCGATTGCCGCTGCCCAGATCTGCGATGAGCAAGTCAACAAGCTCATTGGCAGCGGAACCGAGACCCAGTTCAAGTTCCGCGGCGTGATCCAGGAAGAGAAGCCGCTGCGGGACTGGATCCAGGAAGTGCTGATGAACTGCCTGGGCTACTACACCTTCGCCTTCGGCAAGTTCAAGCCCGGCATCCGGAGCAACTCATCAGCCGTGGAGGCCTTCGGCGAAGGAAATATCCTGTTCGGGAGCCTCCAACTTGCCCCGCTCAAGCCCAGCTTCAATCATCTGACCGCCAACTTTGCCGACGAGGATTACGGCTTCGTAGCCAACTCACTCACGCTCTATGATGCGGATCACGCCGCCTTGATCGGTGGCGGCGCCGGCCCCCTCTATCTGAAGTCCACCGTGAATCTGTGCGGAACCGCCTCCAAGTCGCAGGCCGCCCGGATCATCACCACGCGGCTGCGCGAGGAGCTGGGCGGCATCACGCCGGCCGAATGGAAGGCCGCGCGCCAAATCGCCTTCAAGACGACGGTGCTCGCCCTCAACGTCGAGCCGGGCATGGTCTGCTCAATCACCCATCCCGATATGCCCGGCGGCTCGGGCGAGTTCCGCGTGATCGGCTGGCGCCTCAACAAGGACTACTCGATTGACATCCAGGGCCGCACCACGACCGATTCCATGTACGACCTGGTCATCGGACCGAAACCGGCGGACGTCATTCCCGCTCCGCCAGCCGCGGAACCGGGCACCGACTGGGCCGCACCGCCCGAACCGAGTTTCGGCGTCAGCGCCGAGCCGGGCGAGATCGTCTTCAGTGGCGTTTCGTTCGCCGATCTCGACAACACCAAGACCATCCACTCGCTCACCTTCACGGTCTGGTGCTTCGATGAGACGGCCACCACCGAGACCACGCTGAGCGAGGCAATTGATGAACAGGCCACGACGATCAACGCTGCGGACCTGGCTGGATTCGCCGCTGGCGACTACGCCCATATCGAGACCGAAATCATCCAGATCGTCTCGATCAACGGCCAGTCGGCGGAAGTGTTGCGCGCACAGAAAGGTTCGACTGCGACCGCTCACCCTGCCGGCGCCCGGCTGATCCGACTCGACAGACGCGTCTTCGTCTACCACGTGCCGCGCGACTTCTACGGCACGCCGGAGTCGGGCAAATGGGAGGCACGCGAGCCATTCGCCTGGATGGCCGTCTGTGCGGTCGAGTTGTACGTCACCAACGTCTTCGGGAACTCACCCGTCAAGATCAACAACTACACCTCGAACCTGATGGATGGCCGGCTGCGCGTTTTGAGCGGCGAGCAGGTGGATCTGATCGTGGAGGGCATCCTGGGCATCGAAAGCGATGCCGTGCCGCCAGTTTATCTGCGGCAGGCGGCCTCGATCCGCGACATTTACGCTTACTGCCGCAGTGCTCCCCAGGGTGGCAACATCGAGGCAGTGGTGAAGGTGGCGGGGAACCCGATCGGCACGGTGGTGATCGAGGATGGCCAGATGTTCCCGGCCAACGTGATTGACGGCAAGGACCTGCCAGCCATACGTCCCGACCAGCCGATCACACTGGATATCACCGGCGTGGGTACGAGCTTCCCAGGCGAGCGGCTCGTGGTGAGAATCAGGCTATGAGTGGGTTCAAACCGCTTTCCGCAGTTCTTCGCGCAGAACCCGGCGCAACGTCGCCTCCAAGGGTTCCTTCGATTGCTCGATGTAGCGGCGGAGGGCCTGATTGATCAAGGTCTGATAGTTGCCTCCACCCGCTTGATGGACCTGTTCGCGAAACCATTCCAGCACGTCATTGTCCAGCCGGATCGTCACACGCGTTTTCCCTTTTGGCACGGGCACTACCGGCCCCCGCTTGGCCTTGCTGAAATCGTACTGCCGTCTCATCGTCCCTCCTCATATTGCCGTCTTTCGCGTGGCGTGGCTCAGCGCGCCGAAATCAGCCGGATGCGGTCGCCGCGCCAGGTGTACACGACCACCAGCAGACGGCCCAAAGCGTCCATGCCGAGCGTGATCCATCGTTCCCCTTTGACGCTGAAGGGGTCCCGCATGGTGAGCGCCGCCTCGTCTTCGAGCGCGGTCGCAGCATCGGCGAAGTCTATGCCGTGCTTGCGTAGGTTCCGCCTCGCCTTGGCGGGATCCCATTCGTAGCACACTGGTTCTAGTGTATGTACATTCGTGCACCGCGTCAAGCCCGCGCAGACGACGGGAAGCAATATGGAGACCACCTATAAACTACAACCCACCCGCACCCTCCACCTTCAGGGCGCTTCCGGTTTCGGCGCCGCCGCAGCCCTGCACTCGGCCACCGAGACCGGATTCAAGGTTTCCGGCATCTTCCGCGACCCCGCCGATTTCGCCGTCCTGGTCCTCTGGGACCGCGACGATTTCTTCGGCCACCCGCGCTTCTCCTACCTGCCTGACGGCGATTTCTCCGGCATCACCCTCACCTTCGACCTGCATTACGAAAACCTCCAGCCCATTGATTCGCCCAAGTACCCCACCATTGACTGGCCCTTCCTGAACTGCCTCAAAACCGACGGCACGCTCGTGCCATTGCGCCTGTTCGACCGCGCCGAGCAAGTGGGCGGAACTTACGCGAAGGCAGAAGGCGCGTTCACCCTGGTGGACAACGGCCTCCAACCATACGACCGCGTCACCCTGTGGTATCAGAACATCGCCTTCGACTACATCGTGCCCGAGTTCACCACAAGCTGCGTGCAAGCCATGTGGTGGCAGGGCAATCCCAATTACCTGCACTGGGTGCAAATCGGCAACGCCACTTACTCGGTGCTCGAGGACGCACTCAGCAGCGCCCAGATCGCCCAGGCCATCGCGGCCCAGATCAACGCGAACGATCCTTACTGCCAGGCCGCCACAGGCGGGCAGTACGGAAACGAGATCACGATCACGCTGCGGGCCGGCCAGAACGGACCAGTCAACGTGTCCAGCTCGGATGGGTCGGCTTCGGCCACGCTAAGGCGCATCACCGCTTCCCTCATCTGCCAGGCGATCGCAGACCAAATCAACGGCTTTGACTGGCAAGGTGCCGGCGTGCTCATCCCGCTCGAGGCCGAAGCCAGCGGAGAGACCTTGACGATTCGCGCCGCGCGCCCGGGCGAGGACGGCAACATGATCCGCCTCTATGAGCTGCACAGAAACACGAACCTGTACTTCACTCCTCACGTCCTCCAGCTTCAGGGCGGATCCTCCGACGCCACCTGGCGCATCACGATCAACTTCTCCGCCGAGGGCCTCACCGATCTTCAGAAGATCTGGATGACGCTGGCGCCCAAGCTGGCCGATTCGGCCCCATACGAGCCCCAAGAATGGCAGGCCACCTTCTCGAACTGGACCGTCAGCGACACGCTGGGCAAGCGGGCGCTCAAGGTCGCGGGCCCCGGGTCCGTGCGCATCGAGGAAGACGACGCCTGGGTGAACTACTTGGGCTATTGGGAGTGGGCGCCGGCCAACTGGTGGAGCCGGGGACGCGCCAAGCGGGCCGCGCAGCAGGGCGCAAGCATCACTATCGAGACGCATTGCAACCTCGTTCACGACATTTACCTGGGCACGCGGCTTGACTTCGATTGCGGCATCGTGGAGGCGCGCCTGGATGGCGGCGGTTGGGTCCAGCTCGACTGCTATGAGATTGCTGCCCGGGCTCGGCAGGTCCGCCGGAAGCTCTTCAGTAACGTCAGTGCCGGTCAACATACCGTCGAAATCCGGCTGACCGGAAGCAAGAACCCCGACAGCCAGGGCTGGTACTTTTACTTCGATTTCCTGGAGTGCGCTGTTCCCTCGGACGTGCCCGATGCGCTTGAGCTGCGCACCGACGTGGCCGTGGCGTGCGACTACGGTACCGATCATACCTGGAAGCTGCCGCCGCAGCGCCTCATCTGGGCCATCCGCAAACTGGGCTTGATCGGCGAGATCAATCACTACGTTTCGGTCTTCTGGTGGAACCAGCGGAAGCGCGTCGGCGGATTCTTTCCGAGTGTCACGGTCACTTACGGCGGCACCTGGCAGGGCGGCGACGAGGCGTTTCTTACGATCGGCGGCACGACCATCGGCAAAAGCGTCTTCCCGGCGGACACGCCCGAGACCATCGCCGAGCACTTCGCCTACTACATCAACGCCGTCTTCGTGGGCGTCTGGGCCCAGGCCTCGGACGCCGTGCTCACGATTACCGTCCGCTCACCCGCTTACTCGTTCAGCTTCTCCGAGAGCCACAACTCGGCCCAAGGCACGGTGACTGTGGAGGGATCGCTTTCGGGCGGCGTGATGGGCGACTGGGTGATTGACGATTCGGCCACCCCCGTGTTGAACCGCGCTGCGCGCGACTGGCATGCCGACTACTTCTCGGAGTTGGCCGGCTATGGAATGAGCTGTGTGGCAGCGTTCAGCCAGGAGCTGGTGCTGCCGCCCGATGATCCACCGGATGCGGTCTGGATCGCGCGCTACCCCGATGGCGAGCCGGTGCTCACGGCCACGGGTTTCGGGAGCCTGTATTCGGCCCACTGCACGTTCGCGCCGCCCTTCCGGGATTACATCAAGCGAGCTTATCAGGAGATGGCCGCCCTGATGGAGGCGGCGGGCCTCACCGCGCGCCTCCAATTCGGTGAGGTGCTCTGGTGGTACTTCGCCAACTCCTCGGGCATGGCCTACTACGACGCTTACACGACGGCCCGGTTCTACCAACAGCACGGCCGGGCGCTGCATGTGTTCCAAACTCCCAACGACGACCCCTCGGTGAACGGCTACGTGGACGCCAACTTCCTGCGCCAGATGGTCAAGGATCACGTGGACGCGATCCGGGCGCACGTGCTGACCTCACACCCTAATGCCCGCTTCGAGCTGCTGTGGCCGCTCGATGTGAATGATCCGACGACGCGGCGCCTGAACCGCTACGAGAACTTACCACCAGAGTGGGAAACCAAGGACGGCTCAGGCTTGGACACCTTCGCGATCGAGGGCCACCAGTTCGCTGGCCTGGACCGCAACCTGGACAAGGTGCGCTGGATGGCTGGCTATCCCTTCCAGGTTCTCTCGTGGCCCCGCTCCGCCTGCCGGTACCTGATGGGCAACTTCAACGCCGGCTGGCCCTTCGAACGCGATTACCTCAACGCCCGCCGCACCCGCGTGCCCATGATCAAGATCTGGGCCTACGACCACCTGTGCCTGTTCGCCCGCCGGTTGCCGATGCCGAGCGACACGCGAACACATCGGTGAGTGCGTAGGTTCGTGGACCGCCCCATGAGCACAGGCACCCTCGACACAACCTAATTGCAACCCCAGCGAGTGCTCGCTTGCTGTCCGCTCAGGACGGGAGGCAGCGTTTGCCATCGGCGATGAGAAGCTTCGGGTCTGGCTTGCCGCTACCGCCGAGGCTGCCATCGCGACGCAGATAAGGGATCAATTCCAGGAAGGAACGCTACCTCGGTAGCGGCGCGACACTCTTGATCGCCTCTGGCGGCACCCGCTTCGGTGACGTTAATTCCCGTACCTCGCAAGCGGCTTCGGTAGGCAAGGGTCTGCTACGGTTACTTCTTCCTGAGCCAGCGATCCCGCCTTCGGTGACATTTTCGATGACCCAATTCGGGGATTGACTGCGACAGTCCGGGATGCTACGTGGGGATCGACCATCTCTCGCTCCCCAATCGGCCCGTCCGCGCCCACGCGCCGCCCGCGGCGGCCTTTTCTGTTAATTCGGCCATCCCTTGTCCTCGTCGCCAGGGCCAGCGATCAAGGCCGGCCAATAATACCGGACAGCCTCGCCAAATTTCCTCCAAGGAATGCGAGGCGCAATTTTCGAGCGTTTCTCCAAATAACGCCACTGTCTAAGAGTCGCTGGCGACAAGCCCAGTATTCTGGCTGCCGTATATTCGTCCACCCAAACCGGGTTAGTCTCGAAGCTATCGTGTTCTGCCTTCATACCTCCATTTTCACGGGTCCTTATCAATCGGGCAGGCAAAAAACGCGCGTCGCTCTTAGTCGTTCCGGGCCAACAACTTATCCCGTGCAAAACCCTGAGGAATGTCATGTGGAATCTTTGTCTCTGGCTCGTGCAATAAATCGCTGCTAATCTGTCGCTTGCATCGCCGCGGCGGAATGTTCCACAACCCGGGGGGCGCTACTGCCAGCCCATGACTCGGCAGTAGATTTCGGTCACGTGATCAAGATATGGCCTGGCGGCCTCAAGCAGTAGGCTTCTCGTAAGGTATCGTTCGCTGACGTCCCTCGTCAAGG
>Ga0078972_1008072_pt1 | contig 22530 bp, 19 predicted proteins | sample YelNatPaOPGAMG01_FD_67568 | JGI IMG/M metagenome (GOLD analysis project Ga0078972, IMG submission 67568) | Hot spring thermophilic microbial communities from Obsidian Pool, Yellowstone National Park, USA - OP-RAMG-01 (SPADES assembly) (version 2) | ecosystem: Environmental > Aquatic > Thermal...
GTCTTTCCATCTTTGCCCGGAACTAAAACTGTATCTCAAGGGTCAGTATCTGGAAGGGAGCAACATCAATATTCAGTTCCTTCCCCTTCTTCTTTATCTCCTTTTCTCTCTTCTCCACGCTATTAGCAATATACACCTTTTTAGGTGCTTCTGTAAAATCAATCCTTACCTTTTCTTTTTTCCCGGAGAGTTCAACCAATCTCAATATATAAGAATCCCTTCCTATTGCTTTCTTGAAGCAGGTCGGCAGTATATTCCCCTTAATAGTGAAAGGATAAAATACCTCTGGCTCTGCCTTTCCCTGTGCCACAATGGGTGGTATATTATACTCCATTGCCAGCCGGTTTATTTCAAGAATGGATGACTTACCGAAGAATAGACGATAGGAGATATGGTGTTTTCCTGTATCAGGGGTAGCATCTGGTTCATAGGGGTTTCTCAGGAGTGTGAGTGAAAGGTTATTTCCATCAATGTGGTATCCGTATTTTCCCTTATTCATCAGTACCACCCAGTAGTTCCCTTCCTTCTGTCCTGCCCATCTTAGTGCAGGGTATTCCTTTCCCTGTCCTTCCCTTTTAACCACACCAAATGGAACTTCAAAGTATGTCTCAGGTGCCTTCAAAGAGGTAGAGAATCTCACCCTTAACATAGGAACCCCTTCCCTGTTATTCCCTTCCTCATTCCAGACAACCTCGTTTTCAAAGTCAATGAAGGGGAGGTCATTATAAAGTATGATTTTCTGCAGTATCTCAGAACTTCTGTATCTCCTTTTTATCTCTATGGTGGTCTTTAAGTTATCGGACTGTCTTTTAATCTCATCTACCTGTAAAAGGTTATCAATTCTGTATATATTCCCTATAATCCATGCACTCATAGGATGTGGTTCTTCCCAGAATACACCTATGAGATTGCCTGCCTTTTCCGCCCACCAGGAAGTAATATCTTCAGGGATAGAACTACAGGGAAAAAGGACATCACACCTGTTCTTTTTATCATAGAGTTTCCTTATCAGTCCCTTTTTGCCATCTATGGTGAGTCGGTAAAACTCATTCTCATACTCATCCTCTCCTGTACTTCTTACCCCCTCTATTCTCTTTACTTCTTGGGCAAGTTGGACTGTTTTATATCCATAACCGGGAACCTCAACAATATGTTCTTTTATAATAGCCCTTCTCGTCCATCCAAGTGGATTAAAGACAACGAGAGAACCTTCTTCCTTATCGGATATAATCTTTTCCAGTGTCTCTTTTATAAGTATTGCCCCTTTTTCCTTTACCTTTTCGTAGAGTTGAGCAGAGAATTCATAGGAAGAGTGTATGGCAGAGCCATCAAGTATGTCATGGAACTGGTTGAAAAGGACTGTCTGCCATAACTCCTCTAATCTTTTTTCATCTATTTTTACTCCCTTTAGAGATGCCATTGCTGAAAGTGTCTCAATGGATAGAAGAAGTGACTCCCCTTCCCTGTTTGCCTTTTTGATGTCAGAGTGTGTGGTATAGCACCCTTCAAATATGGTATTTAGTTCCCCTGAGATGACAGGCAGTTTATTCTTATGTTTTTCAATTCCCCTGAAATATCCATGCGTGGTTGAAAACTCAAGTGTGGGAAAGCACGGCTTTTCATCCATCTGCCTTTTCCTCTTTATATCTTTCTCTGTTGGTCCACCTCCATGGTCTCCTACACCATAGACAAAAAGAAAGTCAGGGATGTTGTATCTTTTGTAATAGTCAATCAATAAAGGTATGATGGTTTCAGGTGAAATCCTGTTGTTGTATATACTGTTGAATGCGATAAGTTCCCTACCATCTTTTCCCTTCCACCTTAATAAGGGCATACCCTTACCGCACCTCATAAAGTAGTAGTACTTAAGTCCTGCACTGGCAAGTATGGAAGGCGTTGTTTCAGGATGCCCGAATGTATCAGGTGACCAGAAGATCTCTGGTTTTACCCCGAACCTTTCTGATATATATTTGTTGGAGTAAAGTATATGTCTTATGATGCCTTCCCCATCTGCCATATTCATATCCCCTTCAACCCAGGAGGATGCTGTGATATCCCATCGCCCTTCCTTTACCTTTCCTTTAATCTTCTCAAGAAGTTCTGGCTTATGGTCTTCCACTATCTTATATATGTGTGCCTGGCTCTGTGAGAATGTCAGGTCAGGGTATCTATCCATAAGTTTATTTACTGTTTCAAAGTCGCGCAGGCAGGTATTGACTGTATCATCATATGTCCAGAGCCAGTTCATATCAATATGTGAATGGCCTATAAGGTGAACCTTAAACTTTTTGGCATAACCTCTGAATGGCTCAAGTATTTCTTCTGCCCTTTTTATATCCTTCAGAACCTTGTCCCAGTTTCTCTTTTCAACATCTTCCGGATTAAGTATCTTAAGTGCCTCCTCTGCATATCTTCTTAATTTCTTTGATTTTTCAGAAAGGGCAAAGGCAAGCCGTATCTGGTATGTGATAGAGTTCAATTCAAAGAGAAGGTCTTCTACACAATCTACACTTATCTTCCCCCAGAAGAAACCAAGTCCATCACCTGCAGGGGCTTTAAATACAATAAGGTGTTTTTCTCCCTGTTTTGCCCTTGCCAGTGGATATGGATGTGCAATCATATCAGCCCAGAACTTATAAGAATAGACCTCTTTACCATCAATAAAGGCAGTAACACCTGAAGGGAAACAAAATGAAAGGGCAATATCGCTACCCTCTATCTTAATTCCTTCTATGCTCTCAGGAACTTCAAAGGTTGTCCTGAAATATGCGACACCATCCTTCTTTGACCATTGTGTATCTGTTCTTATTTCCCAGTTGCTATCATCTATCTCCGGTCTTTCTCCACCTTCAATGTTTTGTTTGAATCTCCACTTCAAAGAAAGTGCTTCCTCAATCTTTTTCTGGACGTCCTTTACTGCCTCTTCCCAAAGATTTATTCTCTCCATAGTCCTCCTTTCCTGTAAGTCCATATATTAAAAAACAAATCCCACTTACTGTCAAAAATTTACAACGATAATTTCTGAGGAATACCGCTTTATTGACACGGGAGGTGAAGAGGAAGTATAATAAATCTTCTGTGCCCCCATAGACTAGTGGATAGGTCACCACTCTTTCAAGGTGGGCGGGCCGGTTCGAATCCGGCTGGGGGCGTTTTTATATATTTCCTTCTCTGTGTTTAAGTGCCCTCTTGAAGTAGTCATCAAGAAGTTCTATCTCAAACTCTTCCACAAGTTCTTTTATGTTTTTATTTTCCATCTCAGATGTAATAAGGACAGAACCTAATAGCCCGGGGTCATATATCTTTACACCTGTCCCATATTTCTTTTTCAGTGCCTTAAACTTTTCCCAGTTATAGTCAATATGGGCAATACAGCAGTCAAGGTTTACGGTGGCAGTGACATATTCAGTATAATTTGTTGTTGAGGCAATAATATCACCTATAGGAGAGATGATAGTACCTGGCCTTGTGGCTGTTGCTGCGACAAAATAAGCCCTGCAGGAGTATGCCCAGTATCTCTGCATAAGCCCACCATGAAACATTGAAGAAAAGAGTATTATCTCAGGCCTTTTCTCAACATACTGTAGCCGCAGTTTATCAAAGTTTAAGTCAAAGCAGATTGCACAGGCAACTGTCCCGAAGTCGCATCTTATTACAGGTGCCTCAGTTCCGTAAGCAAGATGATAGACAGTATTTTCTTCTATAACAAGGTGGTTTTTGTGATAAATTCCTGCGATGTTGCCTTTTCTGTCAATAATCCTTGTTGAATTCCTCCATACTCCATCATCGTCTTCCATCACAGCGGAGTAGGCAATATAGCAGTTATTATTTCTGGCTACATCTTTAAAATAGTCAAGGATTTGGGTTCCCCTGGTTTTATAATAGCCAAGTCTATCCTCCTGTGGTAGATTTGCTGGTCTGTCACATACCTCAGGAAGGACAATGAGGTCTGGCTTATCAGGAAGAACTGCATCAATAAAATGTTTAAGGTGTCTCTTTACCTGTTCAACTACTTTGTCATAATTATTCGGGGTATCAACACTTACCGGAGAACAACTTATATTGCTTATCCTTACATATCTTGCCATTGGAATTCTTAAGGAATAATGAGTTTCTGGCCTATATATACAACATCACTTTTGAGGTTATTGGCTTTTTTCAGTTCAGCAGTTGTTGTATTAAACTTCTCTGCAATCTTTACGAGATTATCACCGCTTTTCACGATGTAGGTTCTTGGTTCTCTACGGGGTTCTTTTTTTCCTTCTTCTTTCTTGACTGGCTGGCTCTCCTCCAGGCGGTTTTTCAGGTAGAAAATTTCACTTTCCTGCCTTGTAAGTTCATCAAGGAATACCTGCATACTTGCATCAATCTTTGAGCCCATCTCATTGGTTTTCCCTGTGAGTTTTTCAATGGCATCGCCTATGGATGACTGTGCCTTGTTTATGGTGAGAATATCATTCTGCATTGTGGTAAGATTTTTGTTCAGTGCAGAGATAGATGTTATGATGTCTGCATATGTCTTTTTCAGCCCCTCTATATCCCTGCGGAGTTCAAATTCCCTGCTCTCTGTGCTTTCCTTTTCTCCTTTTATCTGCTCCTTATAGGTATAGTCAAGTTCTTCTATCTTACCTGACAGTCCCTTGATTTCATCCCTTAATTTTGCTATCTCCTCTGCCAGTATTGCACGCTGGCTTTCAAGTTCATCTATCCTTGCCGAAAGTTCTGCGAACTTTTTCTTGTTTGCTTCTTCTGTTGTATTCAGCCGTTCAGCCGTTGCCTTTGTTGTTGCATAAAGGTCTTCTTCCACAGAAGAGACCTTTTCCTGCACCATACCAACATCTGACTGTGTGGCAACACAACCTGAAAGTAAAAGTAATAGACCACCTGTAAAAAAGAGAGCCAGTTTTTTCATTTTTATTTTGCTATCTTAAACTCAGCCCTTCTGTTTTTTGCCCATGCCTCTTCATTGTGCCCGGGGTCAAGGGGTTTATCTTTTCCATAACTTACTGTATGTAATCTCGCAGGGGAGACACCTAAAGATACAAGGAACCTTCTTGTGCTTAGTGCCCTCTGCTCTCCTAATACAAGGTTATACTCCCTTGTTCCCCTTTCATCACAGTGGCCTTCAATCAGGACCTCAACACCAGGGTTTTCCAAAAGGTATTTAGCTATGGCATTGAGTATAGGTCTTGCATCAGGCCTTATGTCATACTTATCAAAGTCAAAGTGTATATTCTGGAATATCCTGGCAAGTTCCTCACTTATTTCAGCAGGCGATTTGAAGTCCCTGGAAGGTATCTTTTCAGCAGGGATGGGTTCACCCTTTATTGCCTTTGCAATCTCTTCAGAGGTTGCTTTGCCTTTTTCCGTTTCTTTTGGTGTTTCTTTTGGTGCTTCTTTTGGTGTTTCAGCAGGTGTAATCAGTGTTACAGCAGCAGGTCTTTCTTCTTTTTCTACAGGTTGTTTCTTTGCTGTGGTCTGACATCCTGCAAGAAAGCCCGCAAGCATACAAACTATTATTATCTTACTCAATCTCATTTCCCCCCCTTGTTAATTGCTTTATCTCATTATACCTTATAAAATTTTTCTGTCAACAAGATATCTCTTTCAGGTTAGGAGATAGTATCCAGGTAGATAGGGTATGGGGGAGCAATATATGGAGAAGGAGGCATTTAGAAGTATTGGTTCCTGGGAGTAAGAAAGAGGCAAGAGATGTAGTGGATGAGATATTTAGAAAAACAGGTCTTCCTCCTGTAAAATATATAATTAACTTTTTAGAAAGGAGGAAGACCCTATGAACCCGGAAATATTATACCCCAGTTATAGGGAATTGTTAAAGGCAGACAAAATAATGGCTCGTAAATTTATAATCCAGACATACCAGAAGACAGGAAATATATCAAAAGTAGCAAGGATTTTTAAGACGACCAGGAAGACAGTAAGACAGATAATAAAAAGGTATGAAGCAAAAGGGGAGAAAGGGTTAAAGGATTTATCAAGGAAGCCAAAGAGTTCTCCTTACAAGACCCCAACACACATAGAAGGGATAATAATAGCCGAGAGGAAGAAGACAGGATATGGTAGAGAAAGGATAGCAAGAAATTTAAGGGAAAGGGGTATAGAGGTCAAAGAATCAACAATAAGATATGTTTTAAAGAGATATAAACTGACAGGGAAGTATAAGAGGTCAAGGTATAGGAAAAGGGTGAGATTTTACGATTTTGAGTCCTTACATCCACTGGAGATGTTTCAGGTTGATTTAAAAGAGATATATGACAGGACGACATTATCAAAAGAAGCGATAAGACATGCAGAGGAGTTAGAAATACCCTTATACCAGTGGACAGCAATAGATGTTAAGACGAGGATAAGATTTTTAAGTTATTCATATACAAAGAGCTTTACGAATGGACTTTTATTTATGATGAGTGTAATATATTTTGTAAGGAGTTTTGGTATAAAGGGCCATATAACGATACAGACGGATAATGGAGAAGAGTTTGGTGGGAAAAGTCCGAATAAATTAGAGTATTTAAATAGAGAGATATTTCAACCATTAAACTCAAGTTTGTTTCATATACCGGTTGGTAAGAAGGAGTATAATGCATTTGTAGAGCGGAGCCACCAGACAGACGATAATGAATTTTATATACCGCAGATAGAAAGGTGTGAAAGTAAAGAAGAGTTTTTTGATAGAGGGTTAAGATGGGAATGGTTCTATAACACAAAGAGGATACATTCTACAATAGGTATGACACCTTATAAGAAGCTGTGCTCTCACTTGAAATTGCCAAAAGAAGCTTGTCTATTTCCAGTAATGAACCTTGATAATATGACACCTTTTATACAAAAATATTTTAAAAATTTTTTCACTTCCCCTGGATACTATCTATTAACCCAGGACCATTTTTAGGGGATATGGTTTTCAGGAGAGAATTTTCTTCACTGAAATCGGATTTATTGCTCCAATGGTGGAAATAATGTAAGAAATATGAGATAATTAATGTGGATACAGGGAAGAAAATGAAGGTTGTAGCAGGGAAGGAGATACCTCTTTATATTGAAAATTTAGAGGGAGTGGAGTGGTTCAGATACAGAATAGTATGAGCAGGGGTAGTATAAAAAAGGGGGAAAAGAAAATGGGAAAGAAGATAATTTTAGCAGTTTTGCTTCTTTTGCTGGGTGTTTTTATGTACACACAGGCGGAAGAGGTGAAGACAAAGGTTACAACAGGTGGTGCATCTGCGGCTGATATTGTTTCCTATCAGGGGCCTAAGGCAAGGATTGCAGTGGGAAGTTTTGAGGTGAAGGCAGCAAAGGCGTATGGAAGGATAGGGGAAGGGATACAGGATATGTTGATAGATGCCCTTTTTAAGACAAACAGGTTTATAGTCCTTGAGAAGGCAGCAGTTGCAGACCTTCAGAGTGAGTATGCATTGGGTGAGAGTGGATGGTCTTCAGAGACGCCTGCCAAAGGGACATTTGAGACAGCAGATATTATACTTACCGGTGCAATCACCGCATTTGAGCCGGACTATAAGGGAACCGGTGGAGGCGGTGTTATTATACCACTTCCCCTGAAGATAGGTGGTGGCCTGAAGGTAGAAAAAAAGGAGGCATATATAGCGGCAAGTATCCGTCTTGTGGATGTAAGAACAAGGAGGGTAATAAAGACAGGGACTGTGGAAGGGTATTCCTCAAAGTCAAGTTTAGGGATTATAGGTGGTGGTCTTATAGGTGCTGTGGCTTTAGGGGTTGGCTTTGAAAACTATAAGAATACCCCTATGGAAAAGGCGGTTATGATAATGCTTGAAAACGCCATAAAAGAGATTGTTGATAGTGTCCCAGCAGAGTATTACAGATATACAGCAGAAGGAAAACAGATACCAACCACAGGTGAGAAGAAGACACTGGGTATAGTTGGGGGAATGGATAGGTTTGTCCCAGGAGAGAATATCATATGTTCTGAGAATTTCTCAAAGTATAATATAGGAGCAGTTCCTGATGGATGGATATTGACAAATACAGCCGTGGAGGTAGCAGAATATGAAGGAAAGAAGTGGATAAGGTTTTTGAAGGCGGGGACTGTTCAGAAAAAGGTAAAGGTAAACAACAATTATTCAGTAGAGATAACACTTTTTGCACCGGATACAGCCACTACTGTATCCTTAAAATATGGGGATATACCCGAGTGTGTGATAGAAGGTAGTTCATTAAAGGTAGGTGGTGCTTCAGCAGGAGATGTTAAAAGGGATGGCCTCCATACCCTTGCCATATCAAGAAAAAATGGGCAGGTTGTTCTCTATCTTGACGGGAAGAGGGTATATACAACAGCAACACAGGGCAGTTTATCAGAAAATTTCAGTATCTCTGCAAAAGGGATAGACATAAATCAAGGGCAGGAACTTATCTTTACAGATGTCAGAATCGCAGAGTACAAATAAAGGAGTTAACAGGGACAGCCCCCTAAAATAGGGGGCTGTCCCTATTTACGATGAATACAGTAGGTGTTGAGGTTGGGAACAGTAATATAAAGATTGGTATCTTTGATGGGCAAAATTTAAGGGATGTCTTTATATTTCCTACAGAAGATATAAAAAGGCTGGAGATTCCCGCCACTTTGAAAAAGACAGAGCCGGTTTTTACAGGGATTGCTTCAGTGGTTCCTTCCATAAACAACCTGTTGAAAAAGGTTTTTGCCAGTATATCAAAAGACATTTTTTTTATTACTCCGTTTGATTGCGGGCTACCTCTGAAGGTGAAAAATCCGAAAGGTGTTGGAGTTGACAGGGTATTAAACTGTAAGGCAGCAGTCAACCTTTTTAACTCAGATGTTGTGGTTATTGATATAGGGACCGCTGTTACAGTAGATTATGCCTCTCAGAAAGGATTTATGGGCGGAGTTATCATACCCGGACCTTCACTATGGAGGACTTCTTTAGCCACAACAGGAATGATAAAAGATATAAAGGAGACAGAGGCGAGGATACCGGGGAAGGATACATCTGAAGCAATAGAATGCGGAATCAGATATGGCCTGCCTGGTGCGATAGACAGTATAGTTTCTCTCTATAAAAAGAAATATCCTTCAGCAAAGGTAATTCTTACAGGGGGATGGAGCAAAAGATTCAGCAAGTACATAGAGTTTGACTCTATGAAAAGGTATCTTACACTGGAAGGACTTGGAATGGTATTATATGAAAGATTACAGGACAAGATATGAAGAGATAGAAGGCATCCCTGTCTATTACCTTAAAGATGTCTCTTCCACAATGGATGTAGCGGATGAGTTTTTGAAGGAAGGGAAGACAGGGATAGTTGTAGCAGAAAGGCAGGAAAAGGGCAGGGGGAGATATGGAAGAAGGTGGTTTTCTCCTGTAGGTGGTCTTTATCTCTCCTGGATTCTGAAGTATGACCCATTATACCCCCTTTCCCTTTCAGAGATGCTTTCTTTGAGTATAGTTGAGACACTGAGGTATTTCGGGATAGATTGCAGGATTAAACTTCCCAATGATATAATAATAGACGGGAAGAAAAAAATTGCAGGTATCCTTATAGTAAAAAAAGATAACTGGTATATCGCAGGTGTCGGGATAAATATAAATAATCCTGTTGAAGATGAAAACCAGCAGGTAGCGGTAAAGGATATTCTCAAGAAAGAAGTTGATAGGGAGATTGTTCTTAAGCAGTTTATAAAGGTATTTCTTGAAATTAAAAATATCTTTTATAGAGACACCAGTGTTTCTCTAAAAAAGTGGAGTGAATATCTTATAAAATGATAGAACCACACTTATTCTGGTATATAACAGCCATCGTTATACTTCTGTTGCTTTCTGCTTTTTTTTCAGCGGCAGAGACCGCATTTATCTCTTTCGGGAGGCACCACTTCCAGAAGGTTGCTGAAAGGGATGAGAAGAAGGCAAGGCACCTGAGGTTCTGGTTTGAAAATCCTAACAGGGTGCTTGTAACCACACTTATAGGTAATAACATAGTCAATATCTCTGCGTCTGTTGTAGCAGCCACACTTTCCTATAGATATTTCCACAGGATAAGTGCTTCTCTTGTAACAGGGATAATGACATTTTTAATCCTTATATTTGGAGAGATTATCCCGAAAAGTTTAGCGAAAAAGCACGCTGAAAAGATTGCCTATTATTTCTCATTTCCTGTGATGTTTTTCTGTATCATTCTTACTCCCTTAGCAAAGTTTCTTCTCGGACTCTCACATTTTTTTGTCCGTATCTTTGGCGGCAGAATAGAGAGTATTACCCCTGTCTTAACAGAAGAGGATATAAAGGCAATGATTATCGCTGGGGAAGAAGAAGGTATTATTGAAGAGGAAGAAAGGGATATGATTGACAGCATATTTGAGTTAGGGGATAAGATGGTAAAGGAGATTATGACACCAAGGGTAAATATCATCTCTGTAAAGGAAGAAACATCTGTTGAGGATGTGATGAGGGTAATGGCAAGGGAAGGTTACTCCAGAATACCTGTCTTCAGGGAGAGCATTGATAAAATAACTGGGATTATATATATAAAGGATATTATCGGGCATACTATAGAGGGCAGAGAGAAGGCAGAGATATTACAGGTAAAGGAGATTATGAGGGAGCCATACTTTGTCCCTGAAAGTAAAAAGGTAAATGAGTTATTAAAAGAACTTCAGGATAAAAAGATACAGATGGCGATTGTTGTGGATGAATATGGTGGGACTGCGGGACTGGTTACAATGGAAGACCTTATAGAAGAGATAGTCGGGGAGATATCAGATGAGTATAAGAAGGAACCAAAAGAACTCTATCTCTTACCTGATGGTGACTTCCTTGTCTCTGGCAGTATGGAGGTTGAGAAGGTAAATGAAGAGACAGGGATATCTATTCCAGAAGGCAGGTTTGAGACACTGGCTGGTTTTGTTCTTGACAGGTTTGGTAAGTTCCCTGTAAAGGGTGAGAGTTTTGTCTATAATAACTATCAGTTTACAGTTCAGGATGCGGACAGAAAAAAGGTGAGGATGATAAAGATTAAAAGACTGAAGGAAAGAGAAAATGAGTGAAGAGATAAAAAAACAGCGGATGGAGAAGATTGAAGAACTGAAGGCAGAAGGTGTGGATGTATATGGCAGGGCATTTTCCAAAAAGGAGATAGCCCTTATAAAAGAAGGGGAGATTGGTGTAAAAACAGCAGGAAGGATTATGGCTATCAGGCACCATGGGGGCTCGTCCTTCCTTGACATAAAAGACAGCACAGGAAAGATTCAGATTTATTTCAAGAAGAACGCTGTATCTGAAAAGGAACTGTTTATATTTAAGCGGCTGGATATTGGAGATATCATAGGGGTTGAGGGAGATGTATTCAGAACGAAGACAGGAGAATTGACCATCTTTGTAAAACACCTTACACTTCTTTCAAAGGCGCTTAACCCTTTACCAGAGAAGTGGCATGGACTGAAGGATGTTGAGATAAGATTCAGGAAGAGATACCTTGACCTTATTATGAATGAAGGGGTTAGAGAGGTCTTTAACAAAAGGGTTAAAATCATTCAATACATAAGGGAGTTTTTGAACAACAGGGGATTTATTGAGGTGGATACCCCTATGATGCATCCCATACCCGGTGGCGCTGAAGCAAAGCCATTTATTACATACCATAATACACTGGAGATGAACCTTTACTTAAGGATTGCTCCTGAACTTTATCTAAAAAGGTTACTTGTGGGCAACTTTGAAAAGATATATGAGATTAATCGCTCCTTCAGGAACGAAGGTATCTCTCCGCTTCATAATCCTGAATTTACTATGCTTGAACTATATTCTGCCTACGGCGACTGTGAAGAGATGATGGAGATAACAGAAGAACTTATTACCTTTCTGGCACAGAAGATAAATAACTCACTTATCCTTGAGTATCAGGGCAGAAAGATAGACCTGGCTCCACCCTGGAAAAGGATAAGATGGGTGGATGTATTTTCAGAGGCAGGGATTACCAACTGGAAGGATAAAGAAGCAGTCCTGAAGAAGGCAGAAGAGGAAGGTATTGAACTCACGGATGAGGATAAAGAGGATGTTTTTGAAGCACTGGATAAAATCTTTAAGAAAAAGCTCCAGCCACAACTTCTAAATCCAACATTCATATACGAATATCCTGTGGAACTCTCCCCCCTTGCAAAGGCATCTCCTGATAATCCCGATATGGTTGAAAGGTTTGAACTTTTCATAGGTGGCCTTGAAATTGCCAATGCCTACTCTGAACTTAATGACCCCTTTGAGCAACACAGAAGGTTTCTGGATGAAGTGAATAAATCAAAAGGGAACAAAGAAAAGATGGTGGATGAGGACTATATTGAGGCGCTGGAATATGGTATGCCTCCAGCAGGTGGACTCGGGATAGGCATAGACCGTCTTGTTATGCTTCTTACAGATGCTTCCTCTATCAGAGAGGTTATCTTCTTTCCGCTTTTGAGACCCAAGAAATGAGTTCAAAAAAAATTCTAAGGGCTGTCTCAGTTGTCTCATTGGGAACAATCATTGCAAGGGTATTCGGACTTGCGAGGGAGATTACAACTGCAAACTTTTTTGGCACAATCTCAATATATGATGCCTTTCTCCTTGCCTTTATGATACCAAACTTTTTCAGGGGACTGATTGCAGAAGGTGCACTCAATACTGCCTTCATACCTGTTTTTACCGACTATGCCCTTGATGAAAAACATAAGGAGGAAGGGAAGGATATATTTAATATCTGTTTCACTCTATCTCTGATTATTACAGCAACTTTATTTATTCTGGTACTCTTTGCAAGTTTAATATCAACAAGAATTATCAGTGAGACATCAAGGTGGTACTATGTATGGCTCCTTTTGAAATTTACATTTCCATACCTTATCTTTATATCCCTTGCTGCCCTTAACACAGGGGTGCTGAATGCATATAAGGACTTCTTTCTGCCTGCACTTTCCCCTGTAGTCCTTGACCTTTTCTGGATAGCAGCACTTTTTCTTATAATTCCTTTCTTCCCTGGGATTCCTGAACGTCAAATCTTTGTTTTGTGTATAGGGCTACTTGCTGGTGGGCTGGGACAATTCCTTTTTACTTTAGTGCCTGTCTTAAAAAGGGGCTACCGCCTCCGTCTTAACACAAACTTTTCCCATCCTGCTGTGAAGAAGATGGGGCTGCTCCTTGCTCCTATGGTGATAGGTGTGGCAGTAACGCCCATAAACCTTCTTGTGGACAATACCCTTGCAAACACCCTTTATGAAGGGGCTGTTTCAGGGCTATGGTACAGCACCCGTATATTCCAGCTTCCCTTAGGTGTATTTGCTATATCCATATCCACAGCGGTACTTCCCTGGTTTTCAGAGAATATATCCACAAAGAACCATAATGAATTTGTTAAAAATCTTATATTTGCCACCCGTATGCTTGTTTTTCTACTCCTTCCGTTTACCTTCGGGATGATTATAATGAGAAAAGAGATTGTCTCCTTTCTCTTTGCCAGGGGGATGTTTACTGCAAGGTCAGTTGCTCTTGTTGCTTCTCCTCTTGCCTTTTATTCTTTAGGTCTTGTTGGATATGGTGGTGCATCTGTATGGGGAAGGGCATTTTATGCCTGTAAGGATACAGCAACCCCTGTAAAGGTGGGACTGATAAGCATATTTATAAACTTTATTCTGGATATTATTTTTATGAAGTTTATGGGACACAACGGGATTGCCCTTTCCACATCTATCGTGGGCATTACAAACTTTGTGCTACTTATTATACTCTTTAACAGGAAACACCTTTACATTGATATAAAAAAAGAGGCCTCTTTCTTTCTAAAGATATTCCTTGCATCTTCAATTATGGGGTGCATACTTTATGTCTATAAGATTACTGCAGAGTCATTTCTTTCCTTGTCTTTCCTTGTCTTTTCCTGTATAATCATCTCTGTGTTTATCTATATTCTTTCCACAAAGGCATTGATAAAAATACAGGAGTTAAAAGGGTAAATGGAGATTCTTTCTTTAGCGGTTGTGCTTTTTATACTATTTTTTTCTGTTGTTATGCATGAATTCTGTCATGGCTATGCTGCATACCTTAATGGTGATGATACAGCAAAGATAATGGGACGCCTCACGCTTAACCCTATCCCTCACATTGACCCGTTTGGAACAATACTTCTTCCTGTAATGCTTCTTTTGATAAGCGGGGGAAGGTTTGCCATAGGTATGGCTAAGCCGGTTCCTATCAACCCTTTTAACTTCAGGGACTATGACAGGGGGATGTTAACTGTGGGGATTGCAGGCCCTGCAAGTAATATAACAATAGGGACACTTCTGGCACTCCTGTCAAGGTTTTTCGGTAGTGGCATAGTAGTACAATTTCTACTTATAGGTGCGGTGATAAACTTCATACTCGCCTTTTTCAACCTCATACCCATACCTCCGCTAGATGGTTCAAGAGTCATATCTGTTTTTCTGCCCGGTCGTCTCAGGTATAAATACGAACAGATGGAACGTTATGGTATCATAATAGTAATGGTCTTTGTCTTTTTGGGTGGGCTGAGGTGGCTCTGGCCATTAAGTTCTGCAGTTGTTGGTTTTCTGGCAGGGCACAGGATAAACCTTTAAGGTAGTGTCAAATAAGTTATGAAAGATTTCACAGGGAAGAATTGAAATCCCCCTCAATCCCCCTTTACAAAAGGGGGAAAATAGGGGGATTTAGGAGGGGGGAGGGAATAGGGTGGGGGTGAAAGGGATAAATATCACCCTCACCCCAACCCTCTCCCCTCAAGGGAGAGGGTGAAAGGAATAATTAGCCAAAATTGGCAGAACCACTTTTAATACTAGGAGGGAGGAAATGGAAGAAGGGCTTTTTATATTCGTTATCTCATTTTTTGCTGACTGGGGATGGCAGGCAATGGGAAAGGTTGCCAATCCAGTAACAGGCAAGGTGGAGAAAAACCTTGAACTTGCCAGAAAGATTATTGATATAGTGGAGATGCTGAAGGAGAAGACAAAGGGAAACCTTACACAGGATGAAGAAAGGATTCTTTCCGCCACCATTGCTGAACTGCAACTAAACTATGTAGATGAGTTAGAGAAGGAAAGGAGAGAGAAGAAGCCAGCAGATGGAGAGAAGAAAGATACAGAAAAAACTCAGTAGTGTGCCTGACCTCCCCGGTGTATACCTGATGAAGGATAGAAAGGGGGAAGTGATATATGTCGGGAAGGCAATCTCTTTAAAAAAGCGGCTCTCATCATACTTCCACAGGGGAGAAGACAGCCCTAAAAATCTCTCTCTCGTCTCAGAGATAGATAACTTTGAGTTTATCCCTGTTGCTTCAGAGGCAGAGGCACTTATCCTGGAAGACAACCTTATAAAAAAATACCAGCCGAGATACAATGTGAACCTCAAGGATGATAAGAGTTATCCACTTGTAAAGATAACAGGTGAAAGGTTCCCTTCAATAATGCTTGTTCGTGAGATACCGGATGGAAGGTCGGTCTATTTTGGCCCATTTACAAATGTTGACCTGATAAAAAGGGTGATAAAGTTTATCAGAAGGTATTACCCTGTGAGAAACTGCAGGTATAACATAGAAAAGAAAAAGGTGCATCTATGCACACAGTATTATATCGGCAGATGTGCAGGTCCCTGCGAGGGGAAGATTACAGAAGGTGAGTATAATAAACTTGTCCGCGGAATAACCTCTTTCTTTGAAGGCAAATATGAAAGATTCAAGAAAGAACTGAAGAAGCAGTTATCACAGGCAATAAAGGCGCTTGAGTTTGAAAAGGCAGAAGAGATTAAAAAACGGCTTTTTATGCTGGATGAGATGAAGAAAAGGTTTCCCTTAAGGGATGAAAGGGCGCTTTTTGCTTATGGTGAAACCAATGTCCTTGTCCGCCTTAAGGAGATTTTGAACCTGAAAAAGATACCGTACCACATAGAGGGATATGATGTTTCAAATATACAGGGGGACTTAGCAACAGCAAGTAAGGTCTCCTTTAAGGGTGGGGCACCTGATAAGGATAACTACAGAAGGTACCGGATAAAACTTGTAAAAGGGATTGATGACTGCGGTATGCTTGCTGAGGTGTTGACAAGGAGGTTTGATACAGAAGAGGAGAGGAAAGAACTCCCTGACCTTATACTTATTGATGGCGGTAGGGCACAACTCAATGTTGCATTAAAAGTACTTGGAAAGATGAATATTGATGTCCCTGTGGTCTCCCTGGCTAAAAGGGAAGAAGAGATATATATCACCGGGAGAAAAGAACCGTTGCGGCTCGGGAAGGATACACCTGAACTCCATCTCCTTCAGGCAATAAGGGATGAGGCACACAGGTTTGCACTGTCATATCACAGAAGGTTAAGGAGGAAAAAGATAAGGAATGGTTAGATTTATTGATGAGGCGAAGATATGGATAAAGGCAGGCGATGGTGGTGATGGCTGTGTTGCATTCAGAAGGGAAAAGTTTGTTCCAAAGGGTGGACCTTCAGGTGGTAATGGTGGTAAAGGTGGGGATGTTATATTCAGGGCAAAAAAAGACATAAGGACACTCATTGACTTCCATTACAGGCAGCACTTCAAGGCAGAAGATGGGAGAAATGGAGAGGGAAACAACAGGGAAGGCAGGTCAGGGGAAGACCTTATTATCCCTGTCCCTGTTGGCACGGTCATTTCAGAGATAAAGGATGGTAATGAAAGTTTTCTTGCGGACCTTGCAGAGGATGGGGCAGAGTATGTTGTAGCAAAAGGAGGCAAAGGAGGTAAAGGAAACGCATCATTTAAGTCATCCACAAACCAGGCGCCGAGGAAGGCAACAAAAGGCGAGAAGGGAGAAGAGAAGTACCTGAAACTTGAACTGAAACTGCTTGCTGATGTGGGTATTATTGGATATCCTAACAGTGGAAAATCAACCCTTATATCAAGGGTCTCGTCCGCAAGGCCAAAGATAGCGGACTATCCATTTACAACACTTGCTCCCAACCTTGGTGTGGTGGACCTCGGGGACCTAAGGAGTTTTGTGATAGCGGATATACCGGGTCTTATAGAAGGTGCATCTGAAGGAAAAGGGCTGGGTCATAAGTTTTTGAGGCACATAGAAAGGACGAAGGTGCTTATACATCTTGTTGACCTTTCAGTTCCAGATGCATTAAAAAGGTATTATAATATAAGGGAAGAACTTGCAAAATACAGTGAGAAGTTATATAAAAAGCCAGAGATTATTGCAGGAAATAAGATAGACCTTGACATATCAAAGAAAAACATAGAGATATTCAGAGAGCAATTTAAAGATGTCTATTTTATATCCGCACTTACAGGAGAAGGTGTAAGGCAACTTATGGAGGCGGTCTGGAGGGTTATAAATGAGTATAGAGATAAGCCAGATGAAGGATAGGTACAGGGAAATTTTAGAAAAATGGGAGAGTATGAAGCAAAGGTTTGATATTACTTCTGTCCATCAGGAGTTTCTATCACTTGAAGATGAGCGGAAGAAAAAAGGGTTCTGGGACCCCCGTACTGAAAAAGAGAAGATGGACAGGTGGAATGCTTTAAGTGATAGAATTTCTGCCATGGAAGAGATAGATAAAAAGATTGAAAACCTCAAGACCATTATAGAACTTCTCTCTCAGGAGTATGATGAGGAGATAGAGAAAGAAGGGGTTAAAGAGATAGAAGAGATAGAAAAAGGTATCACTGAGATAAAGAAGAAACTCATCTGGAACTCGGAAGAGGATACAAAGAATGCTATTATTGAACTCCACGCAGGTGCAGGTGGTACAGAGGCCTGTGACTGGGTGAGTATGCTCTGGCGGCTTTATACAAAGTGGGCAGCAAAGAAGGGATTTGATGTAGAGGTCGTTGACTTTCAGCCAGGTGAAGAGGCAGGAATCAAACACCTTACTGCTATCATCTCAGGTCCGTATGCCTATGGCTATCTTAAAGGGGAAAATGGTGTCCACCGTCTTGTAAGAATCTCCCCATTTGATGCCAACAAAAGGAGGCATACAAGTTTTGCTGCTGTTACTGTGATGCCTGAGGTATCAAAGGATATAAACATTGAGGTGAAAGAAGAGGATATTGAGATGGAGACATTCAGGTCAGGTGGTCCTGGTGGACAAAATGTCAACAAGGTATCTACTGCTGTTCGGCTTAAACATATTCCCACAGGTATTGTTGTTCAGTGCCAGACAGAGCGCAGTCAGTTTAAGAACAGAGAGATTGCAATGAAACTTTTGAAGAGCCGACTTTACCAGAAGAAACTTGAAGAACAGGAAAAGGCAGAGGCAGAGATGCGGGGTAAACAGAAGAAGATAGAGTGGGGCAGCCAGATAAGGTCATATGTCTTCTGTCCATATACAATGGTAAAGGACCACAGAACCGGTTTTGAGGTGGGCAATATCCAGGCAGTTATGGATGGGGAGATAGATGGATTTATAGATGCAGAACTTGAGTGGCTTGCGAAGGATGAAGTGAAAAGATGAAGATACTTATTACAGCAGGACCTACAAGAGAATACATTGACCCTGTGAGGTTTATCAGCAATCCTTCAACAGGCAGGATGGGCTACCTTATAGCAGAAGAGTGTGTAAAACAGGGCTATGATGTAGTTATTATCAGTGGCCCCACACATCTTAAAGCTCCTTCCGGTGTAAGGTGTATAAATGTTGAGACAGCAGAAGAGATGAGGAAGGCAGTGCTTAAACATTTTACGGATACGGATGTTCTCATTATGTCTGCTGCTGTAAGTGACTGGAGGTCTGCAGTAAGAGCAAAGAAAAAACTCAAAAGGAAAAAGGTATGGTCTTTGAAACTTGTCCCAAATCCTGATATACTGAAAGAGGTGGCAAAGATTAAAAGGAAAAACCAGAGAGTTATTGGCTTTGCACTGGAGACAGAAGATATTATAAAGAATGCCAGAAAGAAATTAAAAGAAAAAAAACTGGACCTCATTATAGCAGATACACCTGAATTTTTTGGAGAAGAGAAGGCATCAAGGGTTGTATTTATCTACAGGGATGGCAGGGCAGAGGAATTCAAAAGTATAAAAAAAGAAGATGTTGCCCGAAAGATTGCCTCCCTCCTCCCTACATTTAAAACATAATCTATATCTATCCCACTTGCCTACTTGACAAAATTTTTTTCTAGGGGTATAATTATATATAATAAAAATTATTAAGGAATTTTATATATAATAAAAGGAAATATGAAATGAAATCTCTCAGTCTGGAATCAAAGAAAGAACCACTCTGGAAGAGAATCTACAATGAACTTTCCTCTGAGGTCCTGCAATATCAATTTGGAGAACGTTTTTACACGGCAGAAGAGATTTGTAGAAAGTATAGAGTCAGCCCTATAACAGCAAACAGGGTTCTTACAGAGATGGAGAGGGATGGGAAGGTTCAGAAGGTCAAGAAGAAAGGTACGGTGGTTAAAAATGTCAGGCGGAAGATGGATGTTAAACTTGTTCTTCCTGCAGGTGCGTTACTTACAAAGGTACTTTCAAACCCGAGAAATATGGAGATATATAGCGGGATAACTTCCTGTGTAGAAAAGTTGGGTATAAACTTTGCAATTGTTTCTGAAAAATACTTTAGCCAATTTTTCGCAGGAGATATTAAAGATGTGGGATTTCTAATCCTTTCGGAGTTAAGCCCTTTTATGCGGGAGCATATCACAAAAAGACAAGATATTCCTATTGTCTTGCTTAATCCTGCTACCCCTGAACCTTCCTGTGTTTCTATAAGAGTGGATAGAAAGAAGAGTACCTATCTTCTGGTTGATTATCTTATCTCATTAGGACACAGAAGGATAGGTTTTTTAAATGGGCAGACAATATCTCCCTGGTTTCTCCCTCGCTTTGAAGGGTACTTACAGGCATTAGAAGAAAATGGGATTCCCTATGACCCTAACCTGGTAAAAGAGACAGAGGTGGAGATAACACAAGAGGATGAGAAAAAGATAGATGAGATGCTTTCTCTCTCATCTCCACCGACTGCTATTGTTACCGCCAGTGATTATAGAGCAATAAATATTTTGAACTATTGCCATAGGAGAGGGATGAAAGTACCAGATGATTTGAGTATTGCAGGTGATGATAATATTCATGAATCTTCACTGACGAGCCCACCGTTGACAACAGTGGAAAGGCATCTGAAAAAGATTGGAGAAAAGGCAATAGAATATATTCTTTTTGATAATAAAGAAGGATTTCCAATGGATATAGTAATAACTCCTGAATTGGTTATCAGACAAAGCACAAAAGAGAGGAGGTGATGGAAAAGGGAAAAAGTAGTGAGAAGGTGGGGGAACACCCTGTCTGCTAATGCAGACACCCCTCTATAAGAGGGGAATGTACCCGAACATAGAAAGGGAAAAACAGCCCCCTCGCATAGAAAGAGATGGGTCCCCTCACCCTTCCCTCTCCCCACAGGGGAGAGGATTAAGATGAGGGGGAGAGAAAAACAGCCCTCGCATATGGAAAGAGATACAAAGAAGAATGCGAGGTAAAGGAGGGAAGGAAAATGGAAAGGAGAAAAAGAAGGACTGGCTTCACGCTGATAGAGCTTCTGGTAGTGGTAGCCATAATTGCTATTCTGGCTGCCATGCTTCTACCAGCACTATCACAGGCAAGGGAAAGAGCAAGGCAGGCATTATGTATAAATAATCTTAAACAGATTGGCCTGGCTATTTTGATGTATAAAGAGGACTATAATGAAGTAGTGGCTTCTGCAAGTTATCCATACAACCAGTTGAGTAAAAATACTACCTATATAACCGACAAAGCAGTATGGAGATGCCAGAGTAATCGTAATCCCTCTAAGCCAGCAGGATTTGAAAAGTATGGTGTAAGTTATGCCTGGAATGGCGACTTTGTATTTACTACAAACTGGGATACAGATTCTGATCTTCGGTACACCAAATACTCCCGTATCAAGTATCCTGATAAGATGTTTTTAGTTGGTGATGAAGGATGGGGTGCTGATGGAACAGGAGATGGTGGAGAGGGATGTATCTATAGCCAATGGGGTGGCTCATCGCCAACGGAGAATGCCAGGATGGTTGCCTACAGACATAGTGATGGTGCAAACTTTCTCTTTGCCGATGGTCATGTAGAGTATAAGAAAAAGGGAAGTATACGGGGATATAATTTTGACTGGAAGTTCTGGTGGCCATACAGGCCATATTAATTTTTAAAATTAATAGATGAAATTCAGGGGATATGAGGTATTAAAGGCTAATTTACACTGCCATTATGTACAGATGCATCTGGCAAACCCCCTGCCTGTAATAAAAAGTTATAAAAAGGCGGGATTTGATTGTATTGCATTAACAGAGCATGCAAACCAGACAGATACATCTATAGAAAGGGTATTTGCAGAGAAGGTAAAGAAAAAATACGGGGACAAGTTTTTTGTCATTCCGGGGAAGGAGAATACTGCCCGTACTCTGATAAAAGGCAGATACCTTACAAATGATATTGTCTCCCTTTTTATAAATAGTGATGTTTCCAGTTATGAAGAAAACGGCAATATCAAATCACACAGTCAGCAGATTGAGGAGATTCATAAGGCAGGGGGTATTGCTATTATTGCACACGAGCATTCTTCTCAGCCATCATCGGATATCTCAATGACCCTGTGGAATTACAGAAAGGGCCTTGATATTGATGGCTGGGAGATAGGCAGTGGACTTGGACTTCTTGAATGTAGAGAAGGGAAGAATACCTTCTTACACAGGCATCCGGAAGATGTTGTGAAGGAGGGGTATATAGCAGTTTCAGGTTCTGATTCACATGCTGACTTTCAGGCATTTTCTCTCGGAGAGGCATCACACACCTATATCTTTACAAAAGAAAGGTCTTTAGAAGGGATAAAAGGGGCACTGTTGAACAGACAGACAGTTGCCTATGCAAATGGATTTGTCTGGGGGGAAAAAAGGTGGATGGAATTTTACAGGGACTGGAGATGGAAAGAATATGAGATTATCAAGAAAGATAAGAAAAAGATAGAAATGTCTCCAGTTCCTACAGTTGGAAGAATGTTTTTTATAAAAGGAGAAGAGGACAGATTGGACTTCTTACAAAAACTTAAAAGGTATTATCAAACAGGTGTTCTTTCTGAGGAGTACTATCAGGGAGAGCACAGATTATTATCCTTATTTTTTATTGTTTCCAGTTATTCAGATAACATCCGAACTCTCTTGTCTGAATCTGCTAACTGGCTTTCTTATCGTTATTACTGGGTTTCTGAATATCGTTTCCAGTATTACAAAAAAAAGAAGTTGGTTTATATGTTAGGGCAGGAGAGAAAGATGGGGAAAAATCCTGAATACTGGGTAGAGATTGCACGGCTAAACTATCTGATACAGGAGCATAAAAAGGCACTACATCTTTATCAAAAGGCAGAGAAATTAGGAGCAGATTCAGAGGATTTTTTTGTTGGCTACTGTCAGCTTTTGTTTAGAGATGACCCTCATAAAGCACTGTCTATATGTTTAAAAGGACTTAAGAGATTTCCGTCTAATCTTTATCTTAAA
>Ga0078972_1008075_pt1 | contig 22526 bp, 21 predicted proteins | sample YelNatPaOPGAMG01_FD_67568 | JGI IMG/M metagenome (GOLD analysis project Ga0078972, IMG submission 67568) | Hot spring thermophilic microbial communities from Obsidian Pool, Yellowstone National Park, USA - OP-RAMG-01 (SPADES assembly) (version 2) | ecosystem: Environmental > Aquatic > Thermal...
CGATTATCTCTATATTCCTGGTCTGGGGAAGGACACTTCTGGTTCTCCTGCCAAAATCAGGATAATACCTTTGAATACCCATAACAAGATAATTAAAAAAAGTCGCAAGGTCATTATCAGAGGGGTCCAAATCATAGAACATAAAGGGCTTATCAAATTCTGCACAGAATTGTGCCAGGAGCGTGGTCTTGCCATAACCCGCATCTGCACAGATAAGAATCAGTCTTTTATCAAGATTCTCCTGTAAGAGATTTATCAATCTCTGTCTCCGCAGAATCTTACCCTTGACTTGCGGTGGCTGGAGTTTGGTCTGCAAAATCTGGTCTTTCATAAGAATATTTTACAAATATTAATATTAAAGTCAATACCAAAACAAAATTGAGTTTCTATATATTGAACATACATCAGGGGAATTCTTTCCCTGAACCCCGCCCCTCACCCTTCCCTCTCCCCGTTAAAACGGGGAGAGGACTAAGGTGAGGGGTCCTTTTGTACTGAAATTTTTCAAATTCCTATACCTCAAGATAGAGTAATCTCCAAGTTAAAAAGTGAAAAAATCTTGGACCATTCAAGAAGAATTTTGATGAATGGTCATTGAATATGCGGTTTAAGATTTTGAGTGAACTTGAGAATGAGGCAATAAACTTTGCCAGGGCCTGCCTTGAGCATAACAACAAGCGTGATGCCAAGAAGGTCTTGGAAAAGATCCTGAAGATAATTCCAGATTCAGAAGAAATAAAAAATCAATTGAATTACTTGTGAAAGTTTATCCGGTCAGAGAACTCCGCTCTCCAACCAGATTTATTCCAACAATTTCTTAATGTCTTCATAAATACGCATATCCTGCGCCTCGTCGGCCAATTTCATTGCCCAGTCCAGAAGATATTTTTTATCAAGTTTATTTTTATGGCGGATGGCGATATTTTCTATATCAGCCAAATCAATGCGTCGGGCAGGAATTATCTTAAATAAGATTAAATCTTCAGGCGTTGGAAATTTGGCATAAATATCATATACCTTTTAAATTTTGTCTTCTATGCAAGGCACTCTTTTCAAATTCGGTTGAAGCAATAAGAAAATCTATATGTAATTCACCGTGTCGGATTTGGAAAGTTCCTGTTTCTTTTATTCTTGAAGCAACACTTTTTTCATCAAATAAAAAACCTGCTTTTTTATTCCCTTCAAAAATTGCTTTATTTCTTTTCGTTTAATAAAAATACAAATATCAATATCCTGAGTTAACCTCGGATAACCAAGCGTGGACGACGCAATCCCACCAATAACCAGATAGTCTATATTATTTTCCTGAATATCTCAGCGAGGTCTGCCATTTTCTCTTTTTAAGTGCCATTTTCAAACACACGGGATTATCAGGAATAAAATTATCAATGAATTCTTCTAAAATTTGTGGGGAGGTAAGAGATTCAAATATCCTAATACTTTCTTTGAGACTCAGATTTCTCAGATATTCAACCTTTTCTTTTTCCAGCCGTTCGAATCTTTTTCTATTCAGAAGTTGCTTATTCCCTTATTATTGCCAAAAACTTACAAAATGCAAGAATATTGTCGGGAGAATTGGAATTTATTCGCGAAGCAGTTTTTTAGGGAAGGTTCCAACCCTCATTATTCATACTATTTTTGACAAAATTCGCTCAAACGCAGTCCTAAAGCGGGTCTGCCCCGTTAGATAATGCCTTCTTATCTTTTCCAAAAGGCTCAACAACCACGAATTATCTAACGGGGTCTGCGCGATTTTTTTAAGCGCAAAATTTTTTGACTGTTTTTGCCTTGGGATTCTTCGTCCGCCTGCCGCGGACTCAGAATGACAAAAAAGGAGATGGTCAGGACTCAAAAATCCAGTGACCACGGGATTCTAAAGCAGAAAAAACGACGAAAAGAAAAGTGCCATTCCTTAAATTCTAATTTAATTGAAACACAGGATTAATCTATCTGCCTCCTTAAGAAGGTAGGAACTTCCAGGTCTGCAGGATTATATGGTTTCTCTTTTATCTCTTTCTTAATCTCACGCCTCTTAAATGTTGGAAATTCAAGATTCTCTTTTCCTAAGGTCACATCCAATTTTGTTTCCTGATAGACCTCGGTAATGCCGGTGGCAACAAGCATAATCTTTATCTTACTGCCCAGTGCCTCATCAACCACAAGCCCGATCTTCGTATTCACCTCATCGTTTCCCACCTCCTTCAAGATTGCGTTTGCTGCATCCTGAACTTCCTTCATCTTCAAATCAAAACCACTGATATTTACCAGAATTCCCTTTGCACCTTTAAGGGAAATATCTTCAAGAAGGGGTGAGGTCATCGCCGCCTGTGCTGCCTGTAATGCCCGATTTTCGCCCTCACTTATTCCCATCCCCATAATCGCCTTCCCTTTCTCAGTCATTACTGCCCTGATATCAGCAAAGTCAAGATTTATAATGCCGGGTTTTGTTACAAGTTCGGCAATCCCCTTTATCGCATGAAAGAGAACTGTATTTCCCGCCTTGAGGGACTCAATCGCGGTCTGGTCCTGAGGCAGGGCAATGAGTAATTTGTCATTGGGAATACAGATCAGGGTATCTACAATCGCACCCAGTTCTTCTATTCCCTTCTGGGCAATTTGCATCTTCCTTGGCCCCTCGTGGGTCCAGGGCTTTGTAACTACTGCTACCACCAATGCCCCGGCATTTTTCGCCTCTTCAGCAACGATTGGCGAGGCGCCAGTTCCTGTTCCACCACCCTGGCCACAGGCGATAAAAACCATATCCGCATCCTTAACTATATTTTTTATCTCTTCCCTTGATTCCTCAGCCGCCTTTCTTCCTATTGCCGGGTCCCCACCTGCCCCAAGTCCTCCGGTAAGACTGGCACCAATCTGAATCTTTTCGCTTGCCAGGCAGTATTGAAGATGCTGTAAATCAGTGTTTATGGCAATCGCCTCTACCCCTTCAATTCCATAGGATTGAGCAAAATTTACTGTATTACAACCTGCGCCACCAATTCCAATAAGTTTTATTCGGGCGCAAAATTTGGGTTCCTGAACTAATCCCAGCATAATTACCTCCTCTTAAAAGTATTTATTTAAAAAGTCCTCAAACCTTTTCTTTATTGTCTCAAAGATGCTTGCCCCTTTAGCCCTGGGCATCATAGAGACATTTTTCTTTTCAAAACCATAAAGAACCAGTCCAACACCCGTGGCATATATCGGGTCAAGGATGATATCAGTAAGCCCCCCGATCTTCTTTGGAACGCCAATCTTTACCGGAAGATTGAAGACCTCTTCGGCAAAGCGGTCAATCCCATTAAATCGTGCTGTCCCACCGGTGATGACCACTCCCGCACCAAGGACATCACTGAAACCGCTCTTCTTCATCTCCCGATTGGCAATCATTAAGATTTCTTCCACCCTGGGGCTTATAATATTGTAGAGAGTCTCTTTGGTTACCATCCGGTCCTCACGGCCACCAATTCCCGGTACTCTTATCTCTTCCTTTTTTTCCTCAGGGGTGAGAACCAGACTGGCGAGTTTCTTTTTTATTGTTTCAGCCTGGTTATGGGGTGTCCTTATCCCAATTGCAATATCATTTGTAATATATTCACCACCCAGCGGAATGACCTGGGTATATCTTATTGCACCGTCATAGAATATCGCCAGGTCCGTTGTTCCACCACCAATGTCTAAAAGACAGACACCGAGGTCCATCTCATCGGGTTCCAGAACTGCATAAGAAGAAGCCAGGGGTTGTAAAACGAGATCTTTCACCCTCAACCCTGCCCTCTGAAGTGCAGTGTATATATTTTGTGCGGAGGTGATTGCGGCAGTTACAATATGAACCTCCGCCTCCAACTTTACCCCGCTCATCCCGATTGGATCTTTAATCCCCTTTTCATTATCCACAATATATTCTATAGGAATCGCATGGATAATCTCACGGTCCATCGGCAGGGCAATTGCCCTTGCCTGTTCAATGACCCGGTCAATATCCCTTTTTGTAATTACCCCACCGGTTCTTGATGTCGCAATCATTGCATGGGCATTGATGCTCTCAATGTGCGAACCCGATATCCCCGCATAACAGGAATCAATCTTTACACCTGCCATCCTTGATGCCTCATCCACGGCCCTCTTTATTGAACTGACCGCCTTTTCCAAATTGACAATTACCCCCCTTTTCAAACCATAAGAAGGGGTGGAGCCGACCCCTACTATCTTTAAATCACCATCATCAACTTCGGCAATTACAACCGCAACTTTTGTTGTCCCCAAATCCACACCAACGATTCTTTCTTTCTTCGGCATAAACGCCTCCCTTTTTTATCTCCTCCTCAAAATCACCTGGCGCCTGAAGCGCAGGTCAATCTCTAACGGACCTTCAAGTTTCAAAAGGTCCAGTTCATAAATCAAATCCCTCTTTTTCTTAAAATCTCCAGGACCAATAATAAATCTTTTCCCCTGATACTCAAGGATACACTCATTCTGGGAGATGATTTTTGCACCGGGAATTATCTCTTTTAGTAATATATATTCCTCTTTTTTGCCACAATTGATTATAGAAAAGAGAGAAGAAATGCTTATGGCAATGAATAAGAACTTATTGTTTAACATACAATCCTCACCTCGGGCTCCAATTCTATTCCCCTTTTTTCCTTGACCCTTTTTTGAATTAGTCTAACAAGTCTCAAAACATCCGCCGACTTTGCCCGACCCAAATTTATTATAAAATTGGCATGCTTTTTGCTGACCATCGCATCACCGATTCTTTTTCCCTTCAGGCCACACTCATCAATAAGGCTACCTGCAGTAAAAGGCAGGGGATTTTTGAAAAAGGAACCGGCTGAGTATCCCCAGGGTTGTCGTTCCCTTCTCCTCTTCAGAAATTCAGCCATCTTTCTGGCGATTCTTTTTTTCTCTTTTTTTGAAAATTTTAGTTCTCCATAGAGAATTATCTCGCCCTCACCAATCTCGCTCTTACGGTAACCAAATTTCAATTCTGTTTTATCCTTATATTTAATTTTTAAATTCTTATCAAGTAAGACCACACCCTTTGTGATTTCTGATATAGAATTACCAAATGCCCCGGCATTTCCTTTTATCGCACCCCCCACGGTCCCAGGGATACCAGTCAGGAATTCAGCACCACCATAGTCCTTTTCCATTGCCCTTTTTAACAAATCCTTAAGTTTTACTCCTGCCCCGGCAATGAATAATCCATTGTGATTCTCAATTCTTTGGAAAACACCCCGCAATTGGATGATAACCCCGCGATATCCGCGGTCAGGAAAGAGAACATTCGTCCCTGCCCCGATGATAAAATAGGGCATTCTCTTTTCCTTAAGCAACCTCATAAGATTCAACAATCCTTCCTGGGTATAGGCCCTGATAAAAAATTTTGCCCGGCCACCGATTTTGATTGAGGTGTGTCTCTTCAGAGATTCGTTCATTAAAACCCTAACTCCTTTTATTTCCTTGAAGATATTTCTCATATCTCTTTCAAACCCCTCAATAATTTAGGAATAATCCTGTTTATATTCCCTGCTCCCTGGACAATAATAACATCCCCGGGTTGGGCAATTTTTTTTATAAGTTTCACAATCTTGTCAAATTCCTTTATAAAATAGACCGGCTCCTGTTCCTTTTCTATCCTCCTCGCCAGTGCCTCACCGGTAATCCCCGGTATCGGAATTTCATGGGCCGGATAGATTTCAGTGACAATTAAGATGCTGGCATAGATAAAAGACCGGGCAAACTGGTCAAAGAGATGATAGGTCCTTGTATAACGATGGGGTTGAAAGATCGCGATAATTCTCTTAGTGGGAAAATATTCCTTTAAGGTCTGCAGGGTAATTGCAATCTCTGTTGGATGATGTCCATAGTCATCAAAGACCTCTATTCCATTGATACTTCCGCAATGTTCTATCCGGCGCTTAACACCACGGAATTCCTTTAATGCCCTCATAATATCCTTTACCGATATACCCAGTTCTATTCCGACACCAATCGCAGCAAGACTATTGATGACATTATGCCGGCCCGGAATCTTTATCTCAAACCTTCCCACATAATTCTTTGAATAAAAAACCTTAAATATTGAACCGAAATTTGTATATTCAATATCTTGGGCTTTTAAAATTGCCTCCTCATTCAGGCCGTATAAAATTACCTTTCTTGTTAAATCCTTTCTTATCTCTAAGTTGGCCGGCGAATCAGAACCCAAAAATACACAACCCCAAAATGGGACATGATTGGCAAAGTATATAAAGTTTTCCTTGATTTCCTCAATATCCCTGTAGTATTCAAGGTGTTCGGGCTCAATATTTGTTATTACGGTATATATCGGATGCAATCTCAAAAATGATTTATCTGATTCATCTGCCTCACAGACCAAGTATTGTCCCTGACCGAGTTTTCCCTGACTCTTGCCTTTCACAATTCCCCCAATCACTGTGGTTGGTGAAAGTTTACCCTTCTGCAAGACCTCGCTCACCAGTGATGTCGTCGTGGTCTTTCCATGCGTTCCCGAAATGCAGATTGAATTCTTCATGCGCGTTAATTCTGCGAGCAGTTCACTGCGATGGATAACCGGAATCCCCAATCTCTTCGCCTCAGAAATCTCTGGATTGTCATCCCTTATTGCTGTAGAATAGACCACCACATCGGCACCCAGGACATTTTCGGGTTTGTGGGTAAAACTCACTTTAATTCTTGCCTTTTTCAGTTGTTTTGTAATCGGTGATGGGTTTATGTCCGAACCGGTTACCTTAAATCTGAGATTGTGGAAGACGAGCGCCAACCCGCTCATTCCGATTCCGCCGATACCCACAAAATGGATTCGTTCGGTCTTCCCCAAAAAATTCTTCATCCTGTTTCCTTTTCAACAAAATCAACAATCCTCTTTTCCGCATCAAGAATAATTTCGCCCTTATTTTCAACCTGCCTTTTCATCATCTCCAATATCTTCTGAGCAATTATTTCTTCTGTGGTCTTCTTTTCTTCAAGAACAATTGCATTGCCAAGTTCTGAAAAATACTGGGCATTATACAGTTGATGATTGTCTGTCGCATAGGGAAATGGAACAAATACTATTTTCTTGTTCAGGGTGAGAAGTTCATAACCCGCCAGTGCCCCAGCCCTGGAAACAACAACCTCGGCTTTTTTTATTTCATCCCAGGGTTTATCGGTAAAAGGAATTACCACGGTTCTGCTATCTTTTCTTTCAAAAACCCAATTAAAATCACGTTCACCACTGATTATCACGATGGTGAATTCCCCGGGTAAAATTTTTGTTAGAGAGATTGCCCATTCATTCAATCTCTTTGCCCCCTGACTTCCGCCAATAAACAAAATTCTTTTTTCTCTTTCGGTCTTATTAGAATAATAAACTGAATTCTTAAATTCCTCCCGAACTGGAATACCGGTAACCTCACATCTTGCCTTTAAATTTATTTTGCTTGGCATACCCAAAAAGACCCTTCGGGCATAGTTTGAAACAACCCTGGTTGCTCTTCCCGGAATACAGTTTGGTTCAAATAGATAAAATGGCCTCCTCTTTATCAAACAGGCAAATGTTAATGGCAGAGCCCCGAATCCCCCGAAGGAAAAACCGATACCTTTTTTAACCAGAGGAATAAGTCTAATTATACATTTTATGAATGAAAAGAGGGCTATAATTTTTAGAAAAATTGTCTTACCCGAGAATGGCTTCGGGTTTATATAAAAAATCTTCAATCCAAACATCCGACCGACCCTTTCCTCCTTAAAACCCGGCCGGGAAAGGAAAATGACATCAAAATTTCTCCTCAAAAATTCTTTTGCCACAACCACCGCCGGGAAATAGTGGCCACCGGTGCCGATGCCCGAAATTACTATTCTCTTTTCCATTTCCTTCACCTCAATTTTGAAATCTGAAGAATCATTCCCGCGGAAAATAGATTCGCAGAAAGTGACCATCCACCATAGGAGATAAATGGCAAGGGAATTCCAGTGGCGGGTAAAAGACCAAGACTGACCCCAACATGAATCAAAAATATGATAAATATTGTCGCATTAAATCCCTGCACAATGAGTTTTGGATATTCATCTTCTATTAAATTTGCAATCGTAATCCCCCTGAAGAAGAGTTCCCAGTAGAAAATAAAGAGCAGGGCACTGCCGATAAATCCAATCTCTTCCGCGATATGGGCAAAGATAAAATCGTTATAAATCTTGGGCAGAAATAAAAATTTTTGAAGCCCGGCTCCAGGCCCCCTTCCGAAAAGCCCCCCTGAGCCAATGGCAATCAAGGATTGTTGAACCTGATATCCGGGTTGGGTAAAGAAACTTACCATCCTTTCCCGAACATGAGGTAAAACCAGAAATGCCAAAAGGAAAATCACCATACCGCACAATATTACAGGGGCAAGAAACTTAAATTTTATGTTGCCATAGATCAACATCACAAAGAGGGAAAAGAATGAGATTATGGCAAGCGAAATAGAGGGCTGGAGTGCAACAAGAATAATCAGGGAAAGAGGGAAAAAAATTGCAATGAGAATTCTCTTTGAACTATATGCAACCTGAGGATGAGAGGCAAAAAAGTTTGCCATAAAAAGAACAATCCAGACCCGGACAAATTCGGAAACCTGAACTCCATAATTACCGAATGAACCAAAAGGAATTGTCCTCTTTGCCCCATAGACAAACTTTCCGAAAAGAATTGTGAGAACGAGCAAAATGAAAAGAATAAAATAGGTAGGTAACAATATTTTTCTTGTCTTTTCATAGGGCAGGAAAAAACCAAGAAAAAAGAAGCCTATTCCAATAATGATTCTCTTTATATGTCCTAAAAGATAGTATGTGGTCGCCTCACCCTGGCGCATTGCCTTATAATAAGAAGAAGAATAGACAAAGACCATACCCAAAATGAGCAGAGCAAGGATTGTAAAGGTGAGGGTTTTATCAATGTTTAACTGCATCTTTAAATGCCTCTCCCCGCTCTAAAAAATCCCTGAAAATACCGAAAGAGGCAAATCCGGGATTCAACATTATCACATCGCCATTCTTTGCAAATTCCCTGGCAAAATTGACTGCCTCTTTCATATTTTTAGCAATTTTATATTTAAAAAATTTATGCTGTTTGAAGTATTGCGCAATAAATTCTGCATTTTCGCCTAAAATCACACATGCCTTGGCAGAATGGATAAGAAGTTTAAGATAATTTTCAAGATTATCGCCCTTTTCTCTTCCCCCCACTATTATAATCTTATCTCCCTCAACCGCTTTAAAGGATTCAATTGCCGAAACTTCATTTGTGCACATTGAGTTATTTATATACCGCACACCATTGATAACCCCTAAGTCCTCAAGTCTATGCTTGAGGGGTTTGAATGACTTTACCCCCTCTTCAATTTTCTTATTATTGATTCCCAGAATCTTTGCCACCCCTATTCCGGCCATAATATTAAGACGATTGTGTTGACCCAGAAGCGGGATATTTTTATCTTCAAAAATCACCTCATCTTGAAAATGAAATTCCCCATTAAGCCAGACCCCATCCTTTGCCCTTTTACCAAAAAATACCACCTGGGAACGAACCTCTCTGCCAATACCTCTCACAATTCTGTCCTCAAAATTTAAAACTGCATAATCGGTTGATGATTGATTCACAAATAGATTCTTCTTCGCCTTGATATATTCCTCAAAGTTCTGATGCCAGTTTAAATGGTCTAAAGAGATATTGGTTAAAACACCAATATAAGGACGAAATTTTTTTATCCTCGTCAACTGAAAAGAAGAAACCTCAAGGACATAGTATTCTTTTTCCTCCTCAAAAAGTGCTTCTGAGAACGGCTTTCCAGGGGCAATATTTCCGCCCAGGAAATTTTTTATCCCGGCCGACTTGAGAATTTGACTCACCAGCGCGGCGGTCGTGCTCTTGCCATTGGTACCGGTAACAGCAATGACCTTTGGTTCTTTCAGGGTCTGAAATGTCCACTCAATCTCGTCAATAATTAAAGTATTTTTGCTTTTGAGTTTTTTAATAATCTCCTTTTGAGGTGGAAATCCCGGGGAGGCAATCACAAGTTCATAGTCAATATCAGCAAAAACTTTGATTTTCCCCTGTCTTAAAATTTCCTTTGCGGATTCGGACAACGATTCCATCCTCTCCTCATAACAATAGACCTCTTCACCCTTTTTAATCAAATATTCTGCCACCTTTAAATTTGCCCGACCAAGACCGAGAAGCAGAACCTTCATAATAGGATATCAGGGAACCAGGATATCAGGTTATCAGAATAAAATTCTTCTCTGGTTATCTGATATTCTGATATCCTGACATCCTCAATAAAAATCATCTTATCTTCAAAGTTGATAAAGCAATCATTAAAAAGATAATTCCCACAATCCAGAATCGGACAACAATCTTCGGCTCCGCAAGACCTTTGAGTTCAAAATGGTGGTGCAGGGGTGCCATAAGAAATAACCTTTTGCCACCGGTGCGATGGAAGTATATTATCTGCAATAAGACAGAGACAACCTCAATGACAAAGACCATTCCGATAATGGGCAATAGAAATTCTTGCTTAACAAGAATCGCCACCGTCCCGAGGATTGCTCCCAAACTCAAGGAACCTGTATCACCCATAAAGACTTCAGCCGGGTGGGTATTAAACCATAAAAAACCCAGACAGGCACCAACCAGTGCCGCACAAAAGACAGTGACTTCTCCCCCTTTTTTTATAAAGATAATATCCAGATAATCGCTTATTACTGAATGACCTCCCGCATAGGCAAGCGCCGCATAGGCAAGGACGCAAATCCCATATACACCCGTAGCGAGGCCATCAAGTCCATCGGTCAGGTTTACACCATTTGATGTCCCAACGATTATTATCATAATAAGAACTGGATAGAAGAGTCCCAAATCAACCACAATATTTTTAAAAAAGATGAAATTTGTTTTTGTCGTATAACTCGCGGGTCCAAAATAGTAGAGATAAATCCCCAGCCCCAGACTGAAGAGAATTTGAAATAAGAGTTTTGCCCGGATTGAAAGCCCTCTCGGTTTTTTCTTAAAGATTTTGATATAGTCATCACAAATCCCGATTGCACCAAACCACACCGTGGTTAATATCAAAATAATTATGTTGGGATTGGTGAGGTCAGCAAAGAGTAAAACCGATAATAGAAGGGAAAGAAGAATCAGAATCCCGCCCATTGATGGCGTGCCCTCTTTTATCCTGTGCCGCTCGGGAACCTCAACCCTCACCTTCTGGGTAATTGACCACTTCTTCATCTGTTTGATGAACCATTTTCCGAAGAGAAGAACTATCAAGATTGAAAAAACTGTCGCATAGGCACTGCGGAATGTAATGTATCCAAAGAGACGAAACGGCCCGAAGATGTCTTTTAGGGGATAAAGTAGAAGATATAGCATCTCGCTCCTTTTTATAAAAATTTCAAAATTTTATAAACCAATCTTTCAAATTCCAGTGCCCGCGATGCCTTGAATAGAATTACCTCGTTACCGGTAAGATTTTTTAATAGAAATTTTATCAGTTCCCAGTAATTATCAAAATGGATGCCCCGGTAATTTTTTGAATCTTCGCCCAGGGTCAAAAGTAAATCGCATCTCGGTCGGGCGTATTCGCCGATTTCTTTATGATACAACTCAGAAAAGTTTCCCAATTCCCTCATATCACCCAAAACAAGAATTTTTCTTCGCCTCAACTGTGCTACAAAATCAATTGCCTGTCTCATTGAAAGGGGATTTGCATTATATGTATCATTGATAATGAGGAATCCTTCCCTTTTAATGGGCTCCATCCGTCCGGGCTCCGGTTTCATCTCGGAAATTGTTTCTTTTTGAATATCGGCCGCCACGCCCAGCCGGGTGGTTAGAACTATTGCCCCAAGGCAGTTATAGACATTGCCTATTCCTAAAAGGGGAGTAAAAAATTGATTACCTTTATATACAAAATATGAACCATCCTCGTCCAGTCTAACCTCTTCAATGTCCTTTAAAGAAAATCTCAAAACCTCAACATCCTTTTTTATATTCTCTGGCTCAACCCCTTCACCAATTACACAAAAACCACCCGGCGGTAGAGATTCAATCAAATTACATTTTTCTTTATTGATTGCCTCAATTGAGCCAAATCGCTCAATGTGTCCCGGTCCAATATTGGTGATCAAACCAATCTCGGGTTGGGCAATCTCACATAACCTTCTTATCTCACCGGGATTGCTGGTCCCCATTTCCAGAACTAAAATTTCCTCATCCCCTTTTATCTTTAAGATACTCAAGGGCAATCCAATCAGTGAATTGTAATTTTTCTCACTGCCCCGGGTAAAAAATTTCTTTTTCAGTATCTGCATAACAAGATTTTTGACCGTGGTTTTGCCATTGGTGCCAGTAATTCCAATAATCCTCAAGGAAAAAAGGGAACGATAATATTGGGCAAGGTCACCAAGGGCATTCAGTGTCCTATAAACAATAATCTCATTTTCAATTCCCATCCTTTTTTCCACAACCACACCAATTGCCCCATTGTCTATTGCTGAGCGGGCAAAGAGATGACCATCAGTCCGCTCTCCTTTTAAGGCAAAAAATAAATCTCCAGGTCTTACCCTTCTTGAATCAATCTCAACCCTTCGGATGAGTTCCTGGCTCAGGATTCTATTCTTACTTTTTAAAATCTTGCAGACCATTTCCATTGTGAATTCCCTATACATCTATGTTCTCTTTCAAAAATTCACGCACAATTAAAGCATCGTCAAAGGGGATTTTTCTATCTTTCAATATCTGGTATTCTTCATGTCCTTTTCCCGCAATCAGAAGAATATCGCCCTTTTCTCTAATCCCGACCCCATATTCAATTGCCTCTTTTCGGTCCTCAATTATTTTATAATTATCACCCGTAATTCCCTTTTCAATATCTCTAATGATTCTTTCAGGGTCTTCACTGCGGGGATTGTCCGTGGTGATAATAACATAATCCGCAATTTCACTGGCAATCTTTCCCATCTTCGGTCTTTTGTCCTTATCTCTGTCTCCGCCGCAACCAAAGATCACAATCAACCTTCTATGCGGGAACCTTTTAAGCGCCAAAAGGACATTCTCAAGGGCCTGGGGTGTATGGGCATAGTCAATGAATATACCATCACCAATTCTCTCCAGCCTTCCCCGAACCCCCTTGAGATTTTCAATCCCTTTAACGATAATGGAAATGGGAATTTCAAGAGCCACTCCGATTGCAAAACTGGAAAGGATATTATAAATTTGGAAATCACCAACCAAGTTAGAATTTATGATGTAATTCTCACCATTATAATTGATTGAAACCTTTAGACCGTTTAGGGAAGTATTTATTATCTTGCCTGTTACATCCGCCCCTTCTTTGGTTCCAAACTTGAGCAAATTTTTCAGTTTCATCGCCTCAATTTCGGGATATACCCGGTCATCCATATTCACTACCGCAAAACCGTCTTTTTTAAGCAAAGAAAATATCCGTAATTTCGCCCTTTTATAATCTTCAATTGTCCTGTGAAAGTCCAGGTGATCCTGGGAAAGATTGGTAAATACTGCCACCTGAAACTCAAATCCCGCCACCCTTTGCAAAACAAGGGCATGGGACGAAACTTCCATCACAACATCCCTGGCCCCCATTTTTTTGAATTTATCAATGAGTCTGAAGAGGTCCAGACTCTCCGGGGTTGTCCTTTCTGCCTTTATCCTTTCATTATCACAGAGATAATAGATTGTCCCGATGAGTCCAGGATTGCGACCCGCCGCAAGAAGAATTGAATGGGTCAAAAATGCACTCGTCGTCTTGCCATTGGTACCGGTGATTCCAATCTTATTTATCTCCTCGGTATCTTTGTAAAATCTCTGTGCCAGTTGAGTCAGGGCAATCCTTGTGTCCTTCACAATAATCTGGGGTAGTTTAAGGTCAACTATTTTCTGGGTCACAAACATCACCGCCCCCTTCTTATGTGCATCCGGAACAAAATTATGACCGTCATAATTTTCACCCGAGATTGCGACAAAGACTGAACCAGGTTTTATCTTCCGGGAATCGTATTCAATTGATTTTATCTCTGTATCATTAAAATTTATCATCTTCCGATATTTTAGGCCCTTTATCAACTCACTTAAAAGCATATTCAAAGTTCCTGATCTGGCAGATTCTTTGGGCAATCTGTTTAAAAACCGGGGCAACAATTGTGCTTGCCCAGCGCTCATTCTGAGGTTCATCAACCATCAGGGCGACAAGATACTCGGGATTATCGGCCGGAAAATAACCAACAAATGTTGCCGTGATTTGGGTTGTTGAGTATTGACCATTTACTGCCTTTTGCGCAGTTCCTGTTTTACCTGCAACCCTAACTCCGTCCAGTTTTGCCCCGGTCCCGGTTCCCTCATCCACCACCTCACAGAGAATCTTTGTTATCCTTCGGGCAATGTCCTCATCCACAACCCTTCTCACCCTGAGTGGCTCAGTTTGATAGACAATTTTTTTCTTATCTCTTACCTGAGAGAGAATAATTGGCTTATTCAAAACACCATTGTTGGCGATCGCCTGATAGGCAAAGGCTAATTGCAAAAGGTTACAGGTAATTCCCTGGCCAAACAAAAGAGTGGCAAATTCAATCTGATTTAATTTCTTCGTTTTGGCGAGATGGCCGGCCGCCTCCCCGGGAAATTCAATACCGGTAATTTCGGTAAAACCAAAATCCTGGGTCATCAGTAAAAAATTATCCTGATTAAATCTTTCCGCAAGCATTGACATCACAACATTACTGGAATGGACGATGGCTTCAGAAAGGGTAATGATTCCATAATTCTTATAGTCGTGAATAATATGACCATTGATATTTATCTTCCCGGCATTGGTATTAAAGAGTTCGGTCTCTTTTATGCCATTTGATAGAGCAAAGGCAAGGCCAACGATTTTAAATGTTGAACCCGGTTCAAACTCATCACAAACCGCACTGTTTCTCATCTTCCCATCTTTTGATATATTGACCATTGCAAGAATCTCTCCGGTCCGCGGATTTATGATGAGACCCGATGTAGCCTTGGCATTTTTCTGATTCAGGCACTCTTTCAGTTGTGTATAAAGGATGGTTTGAAGCTGTAAATCAATGGTAAGGTATAAATCCTTGCCCGGTTTGGGGTCTTCTTCTGGATAATTATAATAGGGAAAAAGTTCCCCGCTTGGGTCCTTTTGATAAACCACAAACCCGGATTTTCCACTTAAAATTTCATCAAAGTATAGTTCAATTCCTTCAATGCCCCGATTATCCATACTGCATCTCCCAATGATTGAACCAAAAACATCGGGCATTGTATAAATCCGTCTTAGGTCATGGGTGTAGCCGATACTCGGGTCATTTAGATTCAGATAGCGGTCTCTTTTTTCTACATTGACCTTCATCTCAAGCCAGAAAAATTTATTATCTTCAAGGAGTCTTTTAATTTCAAAAACCGGTCTTTGGGAAATCAGGGCAATTTCGGTTGCCAATCTCTTCTTATCCTTTGCGTATTGAGGTGTGCAGAAAACAGAAAAACAGGGTTCTGATGTCGCCAGGGCAAGACCGTTGCGGTCAAAGATATTCCCCCGACTTCCACAGAGAATAACTTTCTTCTGATGCGTCTTCTCCGAGATCCGGCGATAATATCCAAATTTAATACACTGGATAAAGAAGAGATAGCCGAAGAAAAGGAAGGAGATGAAAAAAAGGAAAAAGTGAATAAACTTTGCCCCTCTCATTTTACAATCCCCAGGATATCATTTTTTTGGGGAAATACAAAATCCTTCTTTTTGGCCTCGGATTCTATCAGGGCAAGATGGGAAAGACTTAAGAGTTGGGAATGCAAATTTTCCTTTTCGTTCTTGAGTTCGGTGATTGTTTTTTTTAAAACTTCTTTTCTGATTTCGGTTTTCACAAGTTCACTCTCTATATAGACAAGACCGAAGAGATAGCCCAGTATCAAAAAAACTATGATTATTATTCGCATCTCTCTGCCACCCTCATTCGGGCACTCTTTGCTGAAGGATTTTCTTCTATCTCACAATTTGAAGGTCTTATAACCTTTTTATTGAGTCTTTTTAAAAAATTTGCCCGCTCGTAATTTATAAAAATCTCTTTTACGATCCGGTCTTCTCCGGAATGGTAAGAAATCACAATTATTCTTCCACCCTTTTTAAGAAAATGAATTGCCTTTTCTATTCCAATCTTCAAATTTTCCATCTCACCATTCACCCAGATTCTGAATGCCTGAAAAACTTTATGCAAATTTTTAGTCAAGAATTGTCGTGGCACTCCCCTCTGCACTAAATTTCGTAAATCAAGGGTTGTCTTGAGATTCTTTCTATGCTCATAAATTAAACCGGCGATTCGCCGGGGATTGTCAACATCCCCATATTCTCTTAAAACCTGGCTGATTGTTTCCTTTGTTGCATATTGTAATTTCTTATAAAGTGGCAAAACCTGAGGTGACATCTGCATCAAAAGCGGCCCTTCGTTATTAAAACTGAAACCACGCTCGGGTGCAGTCAACTGATGGTATGAGGCACCGAGGTCAAAGAGAATGCCATCAACTTCACTAATCCCTGCCTTGTTCAGAATCAAATCTATGTGGACAAAATTTTCTTCAAAGAGTTGAACCTGCTGGGAATAACTTTCCATCACCCCTTTTGTCCAGGCAATCGCCTCGGGGTCAAAATCAATTCCGATGAATCTTGCCGATTTTTTCTCTTTAAGCATTGCAATCAGATGCCCTCCCCCGCCCACCGTGCAGTCGCAATAGACTCCATAATCTTTTAGATTCATCCAGTAAAGAACCTCTTTCACCAGAACCGGCCGATGATATGTCACATTTTATTGAAAACTTTTTAAGGCAGCCCGCCGGGAAGGATAGATTTCAAAGGGATAGAATCCATAGAGCCTGAGAATATTATAAAGATAGGGCGAAACATTCACAAGTTTAATATCACCACTATATTCCTTAAATTTCTTCTGGTATTCAATCAACCGTCCAACAATTTTATAGTTGATGTGGGTAACCCGAGAGAGGTCTATGATGATGTTGAACTCACCGGCTTCAAATTTCTCTTTCAGTTTCTCTTCAATGGTCCCAAATTCTTCTTCATTTATTTCACCACTGGGTAAGAAGAAAGAGACCTTCTTATTTTTTACCGCCTCAATGGTTTGAACCTTCATAATGCCTCCTTAATTTTTCTATTGTCTCTGAATCTTCGGGATAACACTTATCTATTTCAGTCTTTAACTTCTCATAATTTTCCAAAGACCAGAGACTGAAATAGTCTATCTCACCAACAACAATCACTTCTTTCTTAATGCCCGAATATTCAAGTAAAAAGTCGGGAATCAAAATTCTTCCCTGGGCATCAAGACGGTCTTCCTTTATTCCAAAGGTGAAGTGGCGTCGGTAGCGCCGAGCCTGAATGCGGTCCATTGAAAGACTCAAGAGTTCCTTCTCCTCAAACTCCTCCCAGGTTTTAAGGGCATAAACAGAAATTTCATGGTCATAACCGGGTGTCATCACAATTCTTCCATCAGACTCGGCAATTATTACAGACCTAAATTGACTCGGTATTGCCAGCCTCTTTCTATCATCAAGCGTGTGGTGGAAAAAACCCCGAAATCTAATGTTCCCCATTTCTCCCCATTTCACCCCATTTTACATATTATTTATTAGTTGTCAAGGGGGTAAATGAATTAAAATATCGGTGAAAAGTCTTGAAATTTCAATACTTTTCACCTGCCGGGTACTCAATATTTACAAATATTATCTTTCACTATCAAAAATTGATAGAAGTGGAATAAAAAGGGTATAATACGGGGCTTGATAAACATCCCATTATTGAATGTAGTAATATTTCAGGCCGGGCAAGCAAAGAATCTCAATGGGATTGCTTCGTTATGATACTTCGTGTCAGATTGCCTTGCCTCTGTCTCGGACTCAATGACAATGAGTATAAATAATCCGGACTAATCTTTTAGGGGAAAGACTTTTACATAGGTCTTTGACTTTAACTCATCAACCAATTGGTTGTATAATCTCTGAAGTTCTTGTTGATAGAGATACTGATATATTTGGTCCCTCATCTCTTCAAATGTTAAAAATTTTTCCTCGGTCTTTTCCCGGGCATAGAGCAAATGAAAACCTTCGGGGGTCAAGATTGGTTCGCTGATTTCTCCGGGCTTCAGTTTTGCGACGATTTCGTCGTATGGTGGTGTGAATTGCTTTATAAAAAATTCACCGAGGTCAATGTTTGAGGCATTGGAATATTGCTTTGCCAGACTGTCAAAATCGGCACCCTTTTTAATCTGTTCGACAATTTTTCGGGCAAGATTTTCACACCTCATTGTATCTGCCTTAGTTATCGCAACCTTTATCAAAATCTGACGCGCCAGCACCCAGTCCCTTCCTTTATTCAATATCTCAACAATATGATAACCGAGGCGCGTTGGAAAGGGTGTTGATACAATACCGGGTTTGAGTGAAAAAATTACCTTCTCAAATTCTTCAAAGGTCTCGCCCTTCTTTACTCTACCCAGCATTCCTCCATTTCTTTTGGAATTCTCATCCTCGGAAAATTCCCGGGCAATCACACCGAATTCACCGCCACTCATCAAAAGTTGATATACCTCAAGCGCCCGTTGAAAGGCATCCTTCATTGCCTCCTCACTCGGTCTTATCGCTAAGAGAATGTGGGCAAGTTTAATTCGCCCTGGCACAACTGCAATGGAGTCTTTATTATCCTCATAAAAATTTTTTACGGCAACCGGCGAAATTGTAATTTTTGTCGCAAATTTCTTCTGGATAAGCTGGCGCATAACCAGTTCAATTCTAATATTTTCCGTATATTTTAAATTTAACTCTTCCAGTGTCAATCCTTGTTCTTCAAGGGCTTTAAAAAAATCGGCTTCCGAGGGAAATCTCTTTTTTACCTCTTCCATTACTTCTTTCACACGGTCCTGAACTTCTTCATTAGAAATGGTTATTGATTCAACTTCTGCCTGATTGAATAATAGTTTCCTTGAAACCAATTCCTGTATTACATAATCGCGCAATTCTTGATAATTTGTAAACATTCGTTGTGCCATCGGGTCATTGGAAAGAAATTCTGCATATTCACTGACTTCACTTTCTAAAACGACCTCGTCTCCGACAATCGCCGCAATCTGGTCGGCCTGCGCAGCAAAGATTAAAAAGAATAGCATCATTTTCTTAAGGGCGAAAGGTCGGTGGTTATTTTGTATCGTGTCTTTAAACTGTCAATAAGTTGCTCAACAAAATTTTGATAAGTCTTGGAAAGGAGATAATTGTAAATCTGCGCCCTCAATTCATTGGTAAGTTCAGCCTTGGATAGAATTTTCTTTTTATCAAGCATTTTAACAATGAGATATGTCCCCTGAACATATGGAATTGGTTCGGAGACCTCGTTAATATTCATCTTAAATATCTTCTCCTCAATTGAAAAATCGCCAATCTTTCCTCTGGGCAGATATTCAGTGACGACCCTGGGATTCTCAGGATTTTCCATTCTGGTAAGTGACCTTTCTTTTGCGATTTTAAAGAAGTCAGCACCGCTTTCTATCTCAGCCAGTGTTGCAACTGCTGACTCATAACTTGGTAAGACAATCTGGGCAAGTTTTACTGCATACAAAAACTCTTCTTTATGTTCGGTAAAGTATTTTATTATTTCTAATTCGTCCACCGTTTTTTCTCCAAACTCCCTTCTCACCAGCACCATTGCGAGAAGATTCTTTTTATACTGTTCCAATAATAAAACCACTGAATCTTCTTTATCAATTCCTTTCTTCTTTGCCTCAAGATAGAGAATCTCCTGATTTATCCAGTTGTTAAAGATTTCCTGTATCATCTGGTCAGAGAGTTTTTTATAATCTGCTTCAGAAATGTATTTCTTAAATTCCTGTAGGGTAAGGGTTGAACCATCAACCCTTACCAGCACATCCGTTTTATTTTTGCTACAAAAAACAAAGAAAAGCAATAGCATTAGCAATAATTTTAGGTATTTAGGCATGTAGATATTCAGGTGTTTACATATTTTCACTTTTCCTCCTTTGTCAGTAATTTTACTAACACCTTCTCGTTTATCTGCGGCTGATATTTTTTTCTCAATTCATCAAAGAGAATTTTTCTTAAAGAATCAACCTGCATTTCGCGCAGACGGGCAGTTATCACGGTATAAACATCGGCAAGTTTTTTATCCGGGTAATCTGACTTATGTTGCTGGAAATAATTAGCAACCATCTGGGAGTCAATTTGAACTTTTTCCAGAACCCGGTCGGAATAAAATTTTTGGTGAATTAAATTATCTAATGTTTTCTGAAGATTGGATTTTATTTGGGGCAAATTTTCGGCATTCGCTTTCAACGCGGCATCATATATCAGGTCAGGGACAAGTTCCCTTTCAATCAAAACCTTCGGTTCAATAGAAGATTGTTTGTATTGATATCTTATCGCATCAATGACTGTCCTCACCTTCACAAATGATGTATCATACTTTTTCACAACCCAGGTTTCCAGGTCTTTCTCGGTTATTAGAGAATCAGGTTTTAGGAGAATATCAAGACCTTCCTGATTATATTCAACCTTTGCCTCTTTTATAATCTTATCAACGAACTCTTCACCCTTTTTCTTCGCCTCTTCATATTTGAGATTGTTTCTGATATTCTCACTCACATCTTTATATGCAGGTGTCGTTGATTTTTTATGTTCAATGACCTTAAGAAAATAGATAAAGTCACCAAACTTCACCGGACCGGCAACCCCGCCAGTCTTTGTTCTTTTGAGCGATTTTAATAACTCTTCAGGAATGGAGATTGCGGAGAATGAACCAATATCGCCGGTCTTGGAAAGTGTATCCAGTGAATATTTTATGAGTGAATCAAATGGCACTCCGTTTTTTAATTGACTACTTATGTAATTAGCAATAGAATCGTTATTTTGAACAATCATCGCAAGGTGATACTGGTCAGTAATTTGATTATAAATTTTCCTGACCGCACTTTCACTTACCTTTATCTTATCAATTACCTTTGCCTCATAATAGCCTCGCCATATAACATCTTTACGACTCGTCTCAAAAGCCCTCATCACCACCGGGTCATTTTCATAACCCTGCTTTTTTGCTTCAATGAGGATGAGTTTATTATTGATGAAATCGTCAACCTTCCCCATAATTTTTACTGAATCATCTGATGGTGCCAACTGGTAATCACTTTTTAAATCCGAGAGCGTAAACTTATTTCCGTTAATGGTTACCAGCACTTCGTCTTTAGAACATCCAATAATAAAAAAAAGACTTACAAAAAAGATGGAAATTTTCTTCATTTTTTTACCTCCACAAAATTATTATATCCAAAATGGAAACAAAGTCAACACTTCAAAGAGGAATTTATACAACATTTTGAAAGTCTAACAAAGGGGTTCCATTTTAAGAACATACTTCAGGGGCTAAAGCCCCTGAAACCCGGCCCCTCACCCTGCCCTCTCCCCGTTAAAACGGGGAGAGAATTAAGGTGAGGGGCCCTTTCTTTAAACAAGGGTTATTAAGGGGAATAAAGGGTGATAAAGGGTAATCAGGGGTTCTTTTTACATTTCCATTCACGTCTCACGGCAAACATTTCACGATATCAACCCTTGTTCACCCTTTCTTGTCACATCTCTTCACCATTCACCTTGAAATTGGTTATCAGGTGAAGAAGTGAGTATGGAGAATAGAATCTTATCGGCACTGGAAGTGCCTCCTACAACCTCCATACCCACGCCTCCAACTAACCTCCATCATCTCAACAAAATCGCCTTCTCAATCTGCTTGAAATCACCAGCCTCTAATCGCACAAAATAAATACCAGAAGGAAGTCTGCGACCTAAATCGTCAGTGCCATCCCACACAATAGTAGCCAGTACGCAGTAGTCAGTAGTCAGTGAAAAAGATTTTACTAATCTGCCAGTCGCATCGTAGATTTTTATACTGACTACTGACTTCTGACTACTGGCTACTCCATTATTACTGACTACTGAATACTGACTACTGACTACTTTTTGATTTGGAATTTGGAATTTAATGCCTGTGACATTTCGGAACGGATTCGGATAAACCTCTAATTTCGCATTTCGGATTTCAGATTTTGAATTTTCCGCCTCCGCTATCCCATAACCCGCCAGATTACCAACCTCCCAATCCAATAACGCAGGGTCTGAAGGCGACTTCGTTATCCGATAAAATAATGCCTTTAACCGCAAGGTATTATAAATCACAGTATCAACATTCGTCAACTTCACAGTGTCAACCGCAAGATGCGTAAAGAACCCAGCAGAATTCCCAGGCAAAACCGCCTCCGGCACCAACTGCCAACCCGAACCATTCCAATACTCAACCTGAATACCCACTGAATCTCCACCACTCGCCTTACGCCAAACCACATCACCCCACTTATCACGAGGATAAGTCACCGACAAATCATGATAACTCACCGGCACCCCAGTA
>Ga0078972_1008076_pt1 | contig 22526 bp, 21 predicted proteins | sample YelNatPaOPGAMG01_FD_67568 | JGI IMG/M metagenome (GOLD analysis project Ga0078972, IMG submission 67568) | Hot spring thermophilic microbial communities from Obsidian Pool, Yellowstone National Park, USA - OP-RAMG-01 (SPADES assembly) (version 2) | ecosystem: Environmental > Aquatic > Thermal...
AGAGTTCCCACAGTAGAAGTGCACCAAGTACGATTCACCTGGGAGGGGTCCGCCGGATACTGGGGACGGTTTTCCTTCTCTTGTTTACCTACGCATTTCTTGGATGGGGGACCCTATCCAGGCCCCTGGCCTCGTTTCTTTCCAGGATCCAACTGGGACCTGTCTTTCTTGAAATAGCGGAAGGGGGCTTCGGGGGTGGGGCGTTTCTTGTCGCGATCCTGATACTGGGGAGCACGGCCCTCTTCGGCCGTTGGTACTGTGCCTTCCTCTGTCCTTTGGGAACGGTACAACAATGGGTAAGCCCCAGGCGGATGGTGCAAGGGGGAAGGCTTTTCCGAAACTCCCCAGTCGATACATGGATCCGATACGGAACCGTGGGACTTTTGGCGGCTCTCCTAGCAGGAGGGAGTGCGGCGGGGTGGGGAATAGCCCCTATAGGGTTAAATCTATTGGACCCCTACGGTCTTTGGGGGCGGATCCTTCGGGACCTAATTTTTCCCCTCCTGGTGTTCCTGAACTGGCTCTTGTTCCAGGTGGGCCGGGTGTTCGAGTTGTATGTGCCTCTTTTTTCTTACAATCCCGATCTTCCTGTATTTTTCGCTACCCTCCTTGTAGGGGGTTCCTGGATCGTATTGAGCAGGAAAAGCGGCCGGGTGTACTGCGGCTCCCTCTGTCCTGTGGGGACCTTCCTCGGCTTGTGCGGACGGGCTTCCCTTTACCGGATCCAGATCGAACCGAAGGAATGTACCCGCTGCGGCATCTGTGTGACCGCCTGTCCCACAGGGGCCCTGAGAAAAGGGCAATCCGGAGGAGTTCTCTTCAACGTAGAACGATGCGTTCTCTGCATGAATTGCATCGAAGCCTGTCCCAATGGGGCTCTCCGGTATGGGGGAGTGAATCGGGAAGAGAAAGCCCTTTCTCTCACCCTACATCTTCGGAAGGACAGGCAGTTGGACGAAAAGCCCGCCGCCCCTCTCCATTCTCGGCGGGAGTTTTTAGGCAAATTGGCTCGTCTTTCCTCGGGTCTGGTTGCTTACTTTTCCCTCTCTGCCTTGGGAGGAGCAATTACCTATGGACTTGCTCCTGCACAATTCCTCCTGCGTAAACGCGGCCTGGGACCTTCGGGCAAGCCGAACCTCCCCTCCACCCCTCCAGGATCGCTGGGAATCGATCGATTCGCCTCCCTCTGTATTTCCTGTCACCTCTGTGTGTCCCATTGTCCCACGGGGGTTCTTTCCCCCTCCCTCGTCGAGTATGGAATGAAAGGGCTGTTCCAGCCGGTGATGGACTACAAGCGGGGATTCTGCGAGTACGAGTGTACCCGGTGTGGGGAGGTATGTCCTACGGGCGCTATTCTCCCCCTTTCGGTAGAAGCGAAGAAACGAGTACAGATCGGACGGGTAAAGTTCGAACAGGAACGCTGTGTGGTGATCACCCAGGGTACGATCTGTGGAGCCTGTGCGGAAGTGTGCCCTACCCACGCGGTAGGAATGGTCTCTTACAGGAATGGGCTGGACATTCCAGCCACAGACAATGCCCTCTGTGTGGGATGCGGGAGCTGTGAACATGCCTGCCCAGTTCCCCAGAAGGCGATCTTCGTGGAGGGACTGGCTGTCCACGGGACGGCAGAGGTACGGAAACCGTTGCACACACTTCCCCGCGAGCCGGTAAAGAAGGAGTTTCCCTTCTAGGTGTATGGAAAGACTATTGTATTGAAAGACTATCCGTTGCGAAAGGCGGGAAATCGACGCATAATAGTACCATGGAACTAGAGAACGTCATCTTCGGTCGCCGGAGTATCCGGCGGTTTACGGCAAGGCCAATTCCTGAAGAATCGATCGAAAAGATCCTCGCTTCGGGGTTTGCCGCTCCTTCGGCCAGCAATAAAGAGCCATGGGAGTTCATCGTGGTTACGGAACGATCTCTCCTCGATGAAGTGCCCTCCTACCACCAGTACGCTGCCATGCTTCGGGAGGCCCCTGTGGGAATCGTGTGCTGCGGAAACACGAAGTACGAGAATCGCATCGACTACCTCCAGCAGGATGTTGCGGCAGCCATCCAGAACATGCTCCTCACTATCCACGATCTAGGATTAGGGGGTGTCTGGTTGGGTGTATACCCTGTAAAAGAACGGGTAGAGGGTGTCCGTAAGACTTTTAGCATTCCCGAAGAGGTGATCCCTGTGGGGATTATCGCCTTAGGATTCCCCGCAGAGAACAAGAGTCCGCATACTCCTACGGTTCTGGAGGGAAGGGTTCACAAGAATAGGTATGCCCTATAGAAGTGGCAAACGAATCTTTTCTCTCTTTGTTCCTACCTCCGCCATTACAGCAGTCTCTATTATCCTTTCTACCCTCATTCTCTCGATGCTGTACATCAGGCAGTTTAGTTACATCATCGAAGTGCAGGAGGAAGAACGAATCCGGGGAGCTATTCAACTGTTTTCCCAGATCCATTTTGGAAGCGTTCCAGCCTTTCTTTCCATCATGGAAGAGGGACCTGTACAGGATTTCCTGTTTGGAAGGAAAAGTCTAAAGGAACGTGCCTTACAGGCGTTGAAAGTGCTGGATCGTTCGTTGATGAATAACGAACTGATCGACTCGATCTATCTGTACAGCACGGTCTCCGGTATCCTTTCTACCCGGGCAGGTCTGGAACTGGAGGAACTGACAGACCCTACCCTGCCTAGCTTCCTCGAACATGTGGGGAATGTGGGATTTCCTCTCTACAAACTTCGTAGGGTGATTGTACGGGGTGAACTCGCGCCTCGCAATTTTTTTACCATAACCTTTGGATCTATTAGTCCGTCTCCCCATCGAATCGGGTATGCCCTGGTGGTAAACCTTTCGGAACGAAAGATCCGGAAGGCCTTATGGGGACAAACGGTATCTTCTCAAATGTACATACTGGATGGGGAAGGAAGATTCCTTTCCCATCCGGAACCATCCTTCTTCGGTGCTCATGCTAAGGAGGATCCTCGATTTGGCTCCCTCATCCAGGATCAAGATGATAGGGGGGTGCGGAGAGTGAAGGATGAACACGGGAAGCATTGGATCGCCACCTGGGTCGATCATCCAGAGATTCATTGGCGATTCGTTACCCTTGCTTCAGAGGATACTCTCTTTGGACCCATATACAGGGTTCGTAACTGGGCAGTACTGGCATCGGTAGGGCTTTTGGCTTTTGCGATTCTCGGGTCCTATCTGATTTCCTTACAGATCAATCGGAAATTGCAGCGAAAGCAAATGATCTTAGAATTTCTCCGGGAAGAGGTTCACCAGGATGGGAATGGGGTAGAGGGAGAGGTGTTCCATCGGACTTTTCTAGGTCGATGGAGGAAGCCCTTGGCGATAGCAATAGGGGTGTGGGATGGGATAGCCGCGAAGGGGAAGGATAGAGAACCGCTTCCCTTTGTAGAGATAGTAGAAGAAGGGCTAAAAAAAGAAAAGATCGAAGCGGTAGAAGTGATTGAATTGGGGGATCGAGCAGTTTTGATCTACTGTATGTTTCAGGAAAAACCTGAAATCGTTTTTAGTAAATTGAAGGAAACTCTACGGCAAGGGTATGGAATTGAGTATGGTGGCTTCTATATTGATCGGAGTCTAGGGGCAGGGGAGCTTCCCGAAGGTTATACCTGTCTTCAGTTCGCGTTTCGAACCGACTACCTGCGAAAAAGGGGGGAACTCTTACCTGTCTCCTGCGGGGAACCCCGGAAGGTCATGGCGGAAGAAATGGAAAGCTTCGACGGCCAGGCTTCCAGAGCTTCCCCCCTGGATCTGAAAGAACTGGAACAAGCTTTCAGAACGGGAAATCCCACCGAAGCGAAGAAGGCCCTATCAGAAATAGGAGAATGTCTCCGCAGGGCAAAGGATCCAGATCTATTCCGTTACATCCGGACGGCCATTGGGTACCGGCTTCCGGAGATCTTGCACGAGGATGCGGAACTCATCCTTCCGGGCGGAGTGAAAGGATTTCGTGCTGCCCTTGCCGGGATAGACCATCTGGATGATCTGTGTGGGTACTTAGGCTCGGTGGTGGAACGGTTACAGGAAAGGTCTTCCATCCATCAGGGTCGAAAGAAGGTAGAGCTGGTGAAACGGGTAAAGACTCTGATCGACCAGAACCTTTCGGACCGCTCCCTGGGAACGGAAAAGATCGCATCGGAGGTTGGGCTGTCTGCGGGATACTTGCGTGAGTTGTTCAAGAACGCGGAAGGCGTTTCTCTCCTGGAGTACATGGGTAGGAAAAGATTGGAAGTGGCTAAGAATCTCCTGCAAACCACTGACTTACCGGTTCGAGAGGTGTGCGACCGCGCAGGGTTCTTGAATTATTCCTACTTCATCACGTACTTCAAGAAAAATACAGGGTATACTCCCAAAGAGTACCGCGACAATCTCCGGCAGGGAAGCGTCTAGTCAGGGATACAGTTCCTAAGAAATCAGTAGTCCGTTCCATCCAAAGAAGTCCATATTTTACAATCGAGGAATCCTTCGAATTCGAAACTTCTTTGCATTTTCAAGGTATCCCTTTTGAAGGAATAGGGGGTTCAATGGAGGAAACGGCACAGGGGTGTCGGAATCAATTTCAATGCAGGAGGTTTCTATGAAACGTACGGTATGGATCCTGGCTGCGTGCTTCCTTGTAGTTTCCGGGATATGGGCAGGAGGCAAGACCGAGGGGACCGCCCCCCAGAAGAGTGGACCTGTAACGATTATCTATTACCTATGGGATGATCCTTCCTTAAAGCCGGTGGTGGATGCCTTCAATGCGGCCCAGAAGGATATCGTGGTGGATGCTCGCTACATCCCTTCTCCCGATTATGAGACGAAGATCACAACATTGCTTACCGCTCATGCGGAGATGGATGCCTACATGCAGAAGCGTCAATCCGATATGTTCGCTCACTATGGGAACGGGTTCATCGAACCGCTGGATGCCTATCTGGCAAAGCCCGGGGTGAATCGGGAGGCGGTGGATTCTTACAGGGATGCAGTAACGATCGATGGAAAGGTAGTAGCCTTTCCTTGGAGGGGAGCCGCCTATTATACGTACTACAATAAAAAGATCTTCGAAAAAGCGGGCATTCCTACTCCTGATGTGTATGTGAAGGAAGGCACATGGACCTGGGACAAGTATGCAGAGGTGGCAAAGAAACTCTCTTCGGGGGATGGGGCGATCTATGGAACCACCGTCTATTTCTGGGGATCGAACCAACTCTTCATGGAATCCCAGAGGCTAAAACCCATTATCGATTCGAAGGGAAAGATAGATTATGATGACCAGATATATCGATGGTTCAAGCTTCGCAAGTCTTTAGAAGAGGCAAAGGCCATGTGGCCTCTGATCGATATGAAGGTCACCAAGACCCATTACTCGAAACAATTCTACGATGGGAAAGTAGGGATGCTTCTCATCGGAGAGTGGTTCCCTGGATTCATGCTTTCCGGCCGGGATCAGAATCTCCTGAAAGGGTTTACCTGGAATGATTGGGGAGTAACCCGTCTACCCTGCGATTCGAAACCCTACGTAACCCAGGGAAACCCGACGTTCAACCACGTAACCGCCTATGCGCAGAAGAAGGATGCAGCCTTCAAGTTCATCGCCTGGATGGGCGGACCAGAAGGTGCCCAGATTGCAGCGAAAGCGGGAGTGTTGCCTGCAACCATTACTCCCGAAGTGAAACAGATCCTCTCCAAGGCGATTCCTGATCCGCAATCCCTCGAGTACTTTACCGAACCCAAGCGAGCATTCCCCATGCTGATGACCCGGTATGGATCGAGACTGGAAGCGTTCTTGAACGATCTGATGGATGCGTACCTGCTGGGAAAGGTTACCGACGCAGAGTTTGATACAAAATTGCGTGCGGGTCTTGAAGAGATCGTTAAAACTACCAATTGAGGATAGGGGGGCTGAGAACAGGAGTGAGGCCGGGGGAAACTCGGCCTCTTTAATTCATTATTTTGATTATAGATAGGTATAAGGGGGTACCATGGATGCGCATCAGCATACGTCCCGCTGGATCGTTCTCTCCTTCCTTTTGCCGAGTCTTATCGGTTTCTTGATTTTCATCCTTACCCCGATTGGGATGGCTTTCGGAATTTCGTTGACGAATTTTGCCGGTGGCCCCAAGTTCCGATTCGTGGGGTTGGGGAACTTCATCCAGGCGTTTGGGACAGAAGCTTTTCGAAACAGTTTCCGGATCACCCTAGTATTCACCCTCTGGACTGTCCTATTTCAGATAGTTCTTGGAATGGTGTTCGCGTTGATCCTGAATAGAAAGGTGATCCTTCGCACCTTCTTTCGAGGGACCTATTTTCTGCCCAATGTGCTTTCCTCCATAGCGGTAGGACTGGCCTTCATGTTGATTTTCGACCCCCAGCGAGGACCTTTGAATCAGCTTCTCCGTCATTGGGGGATGCATCCCCCCCTATGGTTGAGCGGCGAGCATACGGCTCTCCTTACCATTATCATCGTTACAGTATGGCAGAGTTTTGGATACTATATGGTGCTGTTCCTGGGCGGACTCCAGACGATCAACCGTTCCCTCTATGAGGCAGCGGAAATCGATGGAGCGGGTGCTATTCGAAGGTTTTTCTCGGTAACCCTTCCAGGTCTTTCCCCGATTCTGTTTTACTCCATTACCATTGCAGTGATACGTGCCTTCCAGGTGTTCGATCAGGTGTACATCATGACGGGAGGACAGTTGGGGGGAGGACCGGCAGGCGCCACATCCGTACTGGTCTTCGATATCTATCGGAATGGATTCGCCCAGTTCCGATTCGGATACGCTGCAGCGGAATCGGTGGTACTGTTGGGAGTGGTGTTTATCGTTACTTTTATCCAGTACAGAGGTCAAAAGAGGTGGGTAACCTATGACGTGGTCTAGAGCTTGCATACTCTCCTGGGTAGGGAAGATAACCCTCTATATCTTACTCCTGTTTACCGCGTTTCTTATCCTGATGCCCCTCGTGGTAGTGGTATCTACAGCCTTCAAACCGGACGATCAGATCTACGAGTTTCCCATGCGGATCATACCCAGGACTCCTACCCTGGAGAACTTCGGAAAACTGGCGCAGAACTTCCCCCGCTATATCTGGAACTCCTGTAAACTGACTTTCTGGATCGTGTTGGTACAACTACTCACTGCCACTACGGGAGCCTACGCATTTTCCAAACTGCGGTGGAAGGGAAGAGACTTTCTTTTCCTCCTGTATATCCTGTCGATGATGGTCCCCATCCAGGCGATCATCATTCCTCAGTTCCTCATTATTCGCAACCTTGGCCTCTACGATAACCACTGGGCCCTGGTACTCACGGGTTCTTTCACAGCCTTTGGTACCTTTCTCATCAAACAGTACTTCATGACGATCCCGGATAGTTACCTGGAAGCCGCTCGGATCGATGGGGCAAGCGAGTACACGATCTTCTTCCGGATCATGCTCCCTTTGGCAAAGCCCGTGCTCGCCACCCAGGTGATCTTCAGCTTTCGGTACTTCTGGAACGACTTTTTTGCTCCCCTCATCTACCTCACCAGTCAGCACTTGAAGACGCTGCCCCTGGGAATGGCCGATTTTGCCACCGAAACCTACACCTACGTGGGTCCCCAGATGGCTGCCTCGTTCATCTCAATCGTACCTGTGATGCTGATTTTCCTCTTTGCTCAGCGGTACTTTGTGGAAGGGGTTGCAGCCGTAGGGGTAAAGGGGTAATGACACTACCATACAAGACGTACAAGAAAGGATCTAAACAAATGGCAGAAAAAACAATTGGAACTACTTCGGAAAACTTCCTGGAGGAGATCCATCGGTCGAACTACGAAGATCTGTTCCTAAAACGGATGTGCCGATGGGATTCCTGGATCGATCCTGCGGGAAGGACCCTGGAATCTCTCGACGGGAAATGGAATTTTGCCCCTGATTGGTACGACACGTGCCGAAGGGCCGGCTGGTACAGGGAACGGACGAAGGATCAGGAAGGTCGTCCCCTGCCGGTGGATTTCGACTGGGAGAGCTGGGAACGGATCCCGGTTCCTTCCTGTTGGAATCTTCTAAAACCGGAACTCCACTACTTCGAAGGGGCGGGAGTGTATACCCGAACCTTCCGGTATCGGCCGAAGGGGTCTGGAGGGAAAGAACGGGTGTTCCTCTATTTCGAAGGGGCGAACTACCGCACTACCGTTTTTCTCAATGGAACCCACGTGGGAACCCACGATGGGGGGTCCACTCCTTTTGCCATGGAGATCACCGACAACCTGAGGGAAGAAAATCGCATCATCGTTTCTGTAGAAGCGTATAGACGGCCCGATCGAGTACCGATGGATAATACCGACTGGTTCAACTACGGAGGCCTGTACAGGAATGTGTACCTTATGCGGCTCCCTTCCCTGTTCATCCGGAGGTGGTTCCTGCGGTTGAAAGGGGACGGTGCCTTTTCAACCCTCCTCTTCGATGTGGAAGTGGATGAGGGAAAGGACCCTGTTCCTCTGAGTGTTCGTTTGCGGATTCCACTACTGGGGGTTGATTTCCCGGTAGAGATACAGGGGGGGAAGGGAAAGGCCACTATTCCTTTGAGAAAGCATCCTGAGCTCTGGTCACCGGAGCATCCCTTCCTCTATCCAGTAGAGCTTCTCCTGGAAGGGATAGCGGGCAGGAGTGCCGAGCCCCCTCTGTGGGATCGCCTGCAGGATCGAGTGGGCTTACGGGAAATACGGGTGGAAGGGCAGCAGATCCTGCTGAACGGGAAACCGGTATTCTTGAAGGGAGTAAGCCTGCACGAGGATCATATAGAGATGGGCAAAACTACGACTCCCGAAATCATTCGTTCAACCATTCGAGATTTAAAGGAACTCCAGGGGAACTACCTGCGGCTATCCCACTATCCCCACGATCCCAGGTTTGCCCGTATCGCCGACGAGGAAGGGGTATTGCTCTGGGAGGAGATTCCTGTATATTGGGCGATCGATTTTACCAATCCAGCGACCTATCTGGATGCGGAGAATCAGCTATCCGAGTTGATCCTGCGGGATCGAAACCGGGCCAGCGTGATCATCTGGTCGGTGGGGAACGAGAATCCGGATACCGACGCCCGTCTGGCCTTCATGAGTAAACTGGCCCGAAGAGCTCGAGAGCTGGATGGTTCAAGGCCGATCTCCGCAGCCTGCCTGGTGAACCATGTGAAACTTGCCATCGAGGATCGGTTAGAGGAAGTGTTGGACATCATCGGGTTGAATGAGTACTACGGATGGTACGATCCGGATCTAAGCAAACTTGGCCAATTGCTTTCCAACTCCCGGCCCTCCAAACCGGTGGTGATCTGCGAGTTCGGAGGGGGAGCCCGCTCGGGGCAGGGAGGGACGGTAGAGGATCTATTTTCCGAGGGACGGCAGGCATGGATCTACCAGGAACAACTTCGACTGTTAGGAGCCTGCCCCTACATAAAAGGATTGAGCCCCTGGATCCTGTACGATTTTCGATGCCCCCGGAGACTGAACCGGTATCAGGAGTACTTCAATCGAAAAGGATTGATAGACTCGGATCGCAGGACCAGGAAGGCTGCCTTCAAGGTACTGGCGGATTTCTATAAAACCCTCCCCCCCGCACCCGGGTAATGGTTCCTGAACAGAATAAGAATACCTGCTTCCCCGGGGGTTGTTCTTGCCAGAGGATTCTATTTTCCGTATTGTACCGGTCATGGAATACTCGCTCACCGTGCGCCGAAGAGGGGAAGTGCTATTCCAGAGCGGGGGGAAATGGCTCCATCCCCTTCTCGATCTGGAAGAGGCGATGCATCGAAACGGGTGGGATCCGAAGGAACTGGACCTGGAAGACAAGATCGTGGGGAAGGCCGCCGCATTTCTCATCGTACGGATGGGAATCCCCCGGGTATACGCCCACCTGTTGAGCGAACTGGCCGTAGAGGTGTTTCAGCGTTACGGGGTTACCTTCCAATGGGAAATGCGTCTCCCGCGAATCGCCTGCCAAACGGAACAGATCCTCGCCACTATCGACGACCCGGAGGAAGCTGCGTTGGTGATTCTTCGCCGGGCGGGACGGGATCGAGAAATCCCCCTTATCGTAGAATCCCTCTACGTATTCCGGGGAAATCGGCCGGTGCTACAGAACCTTACCTTTGCCGCAACCCGGGGCGATCGGGTGGTGATCTGGGGACCCAACGGGGCGGGGAAGAGCACTCTCCTACGGGCAATTCTAGGGCTCCTTCCCATCGAAAAAGGGGGGATCTGGATCCAGGGGAAGGGAACGAGGGATCCTGAGGGAATCGGATACCTCGCCCAGGGGTCGGAAGGAGGGGATCTCCAGATCACGGTGGAGGAAGCGGTGGAAGTGGGAACGATCCGTTTTCACTGTTCCCCGAAAGAGAGGGCGGAACGGATCCGAAAGGCCCTTTCCCTTACGGGGATGGAGGCTTTCCGAAAACGCACCCTCCGTAGCCTTTCGGGTGGAGAGCGCAGAAGGACGGAACTGGCCCGACTCTTTGCCCAGGAACCGGCAATCCTTCTCCTGGACGAACCCACCACCAATCTGGATCCCGAGGCGAAGCGGGAGGTTCTTGCCGTTCTGCAAAGATACTCGGAGGAGCGGAAAACCACCATCGTGATGGTAAGCCACGAGGATGTCCATTTCAACCTTCCCGGTTGGCGCTACCGCCTCCTTTCCAACGGGAGGCTCTATCCGGAAACCCTCAGGGAGGAATGAGTGGAACTACTCTCTGTCCTTTCCTACCCGCCGATCCTTTGGGGCGGGATCATCCTGGTAGTATCCGGGATAGTGTTCCCCGTTTCAGGGATTTTCATCCTTCGGTTGAATCTGGTTCCCCTGCGGTTCGTGATGATGCATGGGGCTCTCCTGGGGGGTGCCCTTGCTCTCTGGTTGGGTTTCAGTCCCTTACCCCTTGTACTGGGAGTGAACCTTTTCCTCATCGGGACCCTTTCCCTCTGGGGAGGGGGAATCGGGAACCGCGAATCCCTCGCCATGCAGGGATCGAAAGCCACTGCCTTTCTCATGGTGACTACCGTCGCCTTAGCGTTTCTCGTCATCTACAAGGCAAATGTCCCCGCGAAGGATACCCTTGCCCTCCTGTGGGGAAGTATCTATGCCCTGGACAGGGTCGATATCTGGTCTTTTCTCGGGATTGCAGGATGCAATGCCCTCTATATTATCCGCTGGCATCGAGAGATCCTGGCGGTGCTCTACGATCGAGAGATCGCCCAAACATCGGGGGTGCCCACCTCTTTCCATGTGGCCTGCATCATCGTACTGGCAGGGCTCACCGTATCATTGGCCATGCGGTTCCTGGGTGCCCTTCTGGTGGATGCGGTGGTACTTCTTCCCGCCCTCATAGGGTTATCCCTGGGCCGTTCTGTCCGAGGCTCCTTTCGAATCGCCTCCCTTTCAGGCGGGATCTCGGCCTTCCTGGGGTTTCTGGCAGGAGTTCTGGTTGACATACCGGTGAGCTCTTCGGTAACGTTGTGCGCCGTAGGTCTGTTTGCACTGGCTCTAATCTGGGGTAAGATTCGAGCACTGCAGGGAGGAAAAGGATGAACAGAATAGCCAGGTTTTTTTGGGGGTCCAGAGTGAAATCCATCGGGAACTGGAGGCTTCCCATAATTTTGGGAATGGGGCTTGCGGGACTGTGGCTTCTGGGAGTTCCCGCTTCTTCCGGGTGGCCGCAGGAAGTGATTCTGGCCACTACCAGCTGGACCGCCTCGTTTGTGGAAGCGGCCTCTCCAGAGCTACGGGGTTTCAAAGTAGTTACCCTGGCAGGGATGGATCTTCGGCATCCGCCGGAGTACGAACTGAAACCCTCGGATGTGGTGTTACTGGGGAACTGTTCCTATTTTGTGTTCGCAGGGTACGAGGCGATGATTCCCAAAATCAAGCAGGGAAGCCTCAAAATCAGGGGAACCCAAGTGCAGATCCAGACGGTGAACACCCCTAAGGTAATTCGGGAATCGGTCCAGAAACTGGCTCGACTCTTCGGGACAGAGACCGAGGCGGAAAAGAATATCGAGGGGATCGAAAGATTCTACGCAGAGTGGAGGAAGGAAGTGGGGGAATCCGGTTTAGGTGGAGCTTCGGTGGTGTGCCATGCCTTTCTGGCGCCCATTGCCCAGGAGTTAGGATTGAACGTCGTGGGAACCTTTGGGCCTGCACCCCTGGAGGCGGTAAAGATCGCCGAATTGGCGGGGAAAAAGCCCCGGTTCATTCTGGATAACTGGCATACCGATGCGGGGAAACCGTTGATTCGGGCTCTTCCCGAGACTCCCGTGGTATCCTTCATCAATTTCCCCGGGAAGGATGGTACTAAAAGTCTCCTCGATGTCCTTACCTACAACCGAGAACAGCTTCGAAAGATCGGTAGGTGAGATAAGTTTTCCATGCGGACGTATGCAGTGCGTTTATACGGGAAAAAGGATCTCCGGTTAGAGGCCTTCGACCTTCCCCCCCTTCGTGAAGACGAGATCCTTGCCCACGTGATTTCCGATAGTCTCTGCATGAGTTCCTATAAATTAGCCATTCAGGGGGAGGAACATAAACGGGTTCCCAGGGGAGTAAAGGACAACCCCGTTATCATCGGGCACGAGTTCTGTGGAGAGATCGTAGAAGTTGGATCCCGCTGGAAAGATCGGTTTGCGCCTGGCCAAAAATTTGTGATTCAGCCCGCGTTGAATTATAAGGGGAGTCTGGCTGCACCAGGATACTCATATCCGTATATAGGCGGGGATGCAACGTACATCATCATTCCAAAGGAAGTGATGGAAATGGATTGCCTTCTACCCTATACAGGAGATGCTTACTATTTTGGCAGCCTTACCGAACCGGTCTCCTGCATTGTGGGAGCCTTTCGTGCAAGTTATCACTTCGAACAGGGTAGTTATGATCATAAAATGGGGATCAAGGCTGACGGATCGATGCTAATTCTTGCGGGATGCGGGCCTATGGGGTTGGGAGCGATCGATCTAGCCCTGCATGGTCCGATGAAGCCAAAGCTACTGGTGGTTACCGATATTGATCCTGCACGGCTGGAACGAGCTTCCAGACTTTTCCCTGCTGAAGCTGCCCGTGAAGAAGGGGTAGAGTTACACATCCTGGATACTTCGAAACTCGCCAACCCAGACAAGGAGCTGCTCCTGTTGACGAGAAACGAAGGGTTCGACGATGTGTTCGTCATGGCTCCTGTTCAGGAGCTGGTGGAACAGGCGGATCGGTTGTTGGGCAAGGGGGGATGTCTGAACTTCTTTGCCGGGCCTACGGACCCTCAATTCAGTGCGTTGGTCAACTTCTATGAGGTGCACTATTCTGGTCATCATCTGGCGGCCACCAGCGGGGGGAATGCGGAAGACATGCGGATTGCCCTCGAACTCATATCTAAAGGCCGTATAGATCCTTCCCTGATGATTACCCATGTAGGGGGGCTCGATGCGGTGGTAGAAACAACCCTCGATCTTCCTAAAATCCCTGGGGGCAAGAAACTTATCTACACGAACATTCGAATGCCCCTTACAGCACTATCAGATTTTGAACAATTAGGAACTAAAGATCCTATTTTTGCCGACCTCTATAAATTGATACAAAAGCACAATGGGCTATGGAACCGGGAAGCGGAACGCTACCTACTCTCCCACGCTACCCCCATCGATCTATGAAGGTTGCGATACACTGTACCCACAGAGCCCTTCGGGCTACGATCAGTTCCTTTAGGGGTAGGGGCTCCCCCTTACGCTCAGAAAGTTCCGAGTAGGGCCCATACGAGAAGAGTTCCACCACCTCCTGGATTCCCTCACCTGGTTGTTTTAGCCGAGGGTACCGAACCCCAATCCTTCCTACGTACTGCCTTAGGGTTTCCGAGGGTAATCGTTTGATTCCGAATACTCTGCCCACCCTATGGAGGCTTCTCAGGGAACGGATCAATTCCCTGTAAAACCCTCGAAGGGAGGGATCCAGGAAAGAGAATCTAGGTGTAGTGTGTACTGTTCTTGCATTTCTAACGCTCCGTCGAAACTGACGAAATCGGTCTAATATCCGCCTGAAGAAGGCCCGAATATGAAGGATCATCTCGTGAAAAAGCTGCTTCAGTACCAGAGAAAAAGGTTTCCCCTCTCCCCGGGATTGTAGGAGGGCCTGGATCAGGAGCTTCAGCAGGAAGCCTAGAAGCACTAGCCCTAATAGACCTAGCACCCCGAGGCTACCCCAACTTAAGAGTTTCCCGAGTAGCTGTACCCAGGGGGGCTCCTCTCCTGCGGGTGGAAGGTCTTGACGGGGAGCGGCACTCGAAGTGAAAGGTTCCGCAGGGCGGGCAAAGGTAAACCCCAGGAGGAACTTCAGGAGCCTCTTAACGTACGGCATAAGGGGTGAAAGCAGGGCGTGTGCAGTTCGGTACACCCTATCGGCCGACTGGGTCAGGAGGGGAAACGAGAGTAAGGCGACCCCGAGGCTGAGGCTCCCTAGGGCGAGAAAAGTACCTATCGATCTCAGGATGAATTTAGAGTGGTGGAAGGGATCTTCCAGTTCCCTGCGTTTGGCCCGATAGAGGGCAATCAAACCAAACAACACATAGAGAGCTGCCGTATGAAACGCATAGGGATCTTCCAATTTGATTCCCCAGCGCAGGAACGCGATGAAGAGCATCACTCCGATTCCACTGTCGAACCGTAAAAGGATTCGAGTGTGAGAGGTGTCCATGCGGCTACAGGCTATACCGAGTAGCCAGTGAATCCCAACGGAAAGGACAATGAGACAGAAGGCATACCAATCGAGGAATCCCTCGAGGGGTGGGATCCATCCCTCACTTGCGGAATCTTTAAAGATCCATCGCACTACCCCCAGGCCAGAGAGGGTAATCCCTGCCAGGGAAATCGTTAGATCCAAGATCCGTCTTCTCCGCACTCCGCTGAGTACTTCGAATATTCCCAGGGACAGGAACGAAAGGAGGAGGAAAATGATCAACGGGGGCATCCTGTCCGGAACCGGAAGGAAAAGGAATGAACAAACCGACCGAAGGGCTATTACCCCGGAAACGGTACTGGCCATAAGGACTAAAGGGTCCTGGGGATGCGACGCTGGTTTATCCATCTTTTACCTCCGCCTTCCCCGTGGCCGGGAGGATCAGTAGCCGACTTCTCCGATGGGGGGACAGAAACTGGCGCGCATGTTCCCCTTCCGCAGGTTTGTAGCAGGCATAGATGTAGCCAGTACCCCAGCGCCCCACCTCGCGGGCAATGCGGTAGAATTCCCCCGAGGCCGCCTTCGGGCTTTCCATCGGAGGGGTAGATCCTTTCATCACCGGATGCGGCCCTTCCCTCGATAGTTTCGAGCTTTCCTCATACGGAGAGGGGAAGCGAAGGCGTGCAAGTTTTTCTAGAAATCGACCCAGGTGTTCATACCCTGATCCCATGGGAAGGAAAGGTTCCGGGTCTTCCACCAACTCCCCATCGGTTACAAAGGCAAGGGAAGCTCCCTGCTGGAAGGAAAGGTAGGCGTAGGAGGCAACCGTTTCCAGGAGGGTTTCGAAGGCATCCTCCACATCCTTCCGTGTCACACTCCCATTTGCCCTGGAAGGGTCCTGGGAACCGAGTCGGGAAAGCTGTCGGGCGAACCCTTCGACTTTAACGATCACGAGGATCTTTGCATGTGAGGTGGGTTCGAAGATCTTCTCCTGGATTTTCCCGATACGAGCGCTGGCCTTCCAGTGGATGAATCGGGCGGGTCGGAATCCCGTGTAGTCCCGAGTTCCGGCGTAGGCGGCGGGATCCTCCACGAGCCCCTTCGCGGGGTGAAGGCCGAAGAATTCCTGGAATTGCGCAATGGAGTCCTCGATCCTTTTCAATCGCGGATATACGACGATTTCTTCATGCAATGGCAGGGTGCGTCGAGTACTGGTTAGCCCGAAGGGGTCTCCAAAAGAAAGGGTACAGGCTTTGAGGGGATAGACACCCCTTCTGGTAAGGGGAATATTCCAGGCATGATGGAGTTCTGAAAACGGCATCACGATGGTTTGTCCCAAAAGATGGAAAGGACCCTCAATGGATAAATAAAAAGGAAGAGGTTTGGAGTTCCGCAAGGTAACTTCCAGCTGAGCGACCTCACCTGGAAACAGTCTATGGCGGTCCAGGTGAAAAAGGAGGGAAAGCCTGTAGGGAGCGCATCGAGTCCAGAGGCTCAATCCGACCATCAGCAGGAGTACTGTTCCGGCTATGGAAGCTAACCCTGCGGATCTCTGTACCAGGGCTACGAACAGTAGAACTCCCAGGATAAGGATACTCAAGGGAAAACCAAAGAAGCTGGATACAATGAACTCTCTCTGTTCGTTCATCGGGTCTCCCCTAAGTAGGGAGGGGTACCGGTACCGAGCGGAGTACTTCTTCAAGCACTTCGCGGGGAGTGATGCCCCGGAGTCGCTCCTCTGGTTTCAGGATCAAGCGGTGTAGAAGCACGGGTCCGGAAAGTTCCTGCACATCGTCGGGGATTACGTAAGGCCGACCCTGGAGCAGTGCCCAGGCTTGCGAAGCTTTCTGAAGACTCAGGGTAGCCCGCGGGCTAGCTCCATACCGTATCGAAGGGTGCTGTCGGGTAGCCTGGACGAGACGGCTCAGGTATTCCCGAATAGAGGAGGACACGTGCACATGGCTCCGTTCCTGCTGCAATTCCACGATCTTTTCGGGAGTGGTGATGGGGGAAAGGGAGAGGAGGGGGTCGTTTGCCTGGAACCTCTCCAGAATCGATGTTTCCTCGGGGATGGTGGGGTACCCTAGATCGATCCGCATGAGGAATCGATCCAGTTGCGCTTCCGGCAGGGGGAAAGTCCCATCCATTTCAATGGGGTTCTGGGTAGCGATTACGAAGAAAGGCCGAGGCAAGGGATACGTCAAGTTATCTACGGTAACCTGAAACTCCCCCATGCTTTCCAGTAGACTCGATTGGGTACGGGGAATGGTACGGTTGATCTCGTCGGCAAGAAGCACATGGGCCATGACAGGGCCTGGATGAAAGGTAAACGCCCCTGTCTGGGAATTGAACACCGAGAATCCCGTGATATCGGAAGGTAGGAGATCGGGGGTGAATTGAATCCGTTTGAAGGTCCCGTTGATACATCGAGCGAGGGTTTTCCCGATGAGGGTTTTCCCGATACCAGGTACATCTTCCAGAAGGACATGCCCTTCCGAAAGTAGGGCGGTAACGAGGAGTTCCAGCACCCTCCGTTTACCTACGATTACCTGCTGCATGTGCTGGATCAATCGCTGGAGATCCTCTGAGTGGTGAATCACGATGTGTTCCTTTTTTTATCGTGAGGGTTTGAGGATGTTAACAAGGTCGGCAAGGTTTTTATCCCCATGGGAAGGGTGCCGAAGGGGTCGATCCAGATTGATCGTATATTCCAGGCGTCTTCCCACCTTTTGTTTGGTTATGTATTTTTCCTGCTCCAGATCTGAAAGGATGCGCCAAACCGCACGTTCGGTAATTCCGACCCTTTGGGCGATCTCTCTAGCTGTAAGATGCGGTTCATGGACAATGAGGCTCAGCACTGCGGCATGATTGGTGATGAACGTCCAGCGTTTTCCTCTAGATACTGTGTTTCGCATCTTCTACCCCGTAAAGGTTTGGCACTGTGGTAATCATACTATGCTCTCCGATGGAAATCAATAAAAAATCCACTTGACAAAGATATTATAATCATGAAATATAATTCATAAAAATATTGTTATCTATAGAATGGAAAAATTAAAAGAAGGGAGGAGTTCTATGAGCGAAGAAAAAGATGTTTCCCAGAGGAAGAGTCTAACGAAGAGCCAGGCTATGGGGGTAATGGTAATTGGGGGGCTCTTGTTTCTTCTTGCTATTCTGGTTCCTGTACAGCAGGGAACGACTCTCTATACGGCAAAGATAATAACCGGAATCATCGGGTTCTGCGTCCTCTGCGTAGGGGCGTACCTGCGGCCGATGCCCAAAGAAAAGAAAGAATAGAATCACCCTTTATTTAGAAAAACATACTACCAAATATCCCTCCATCGGAATGCAGGGTGAGGCAAACTTTATGGCTCTTGAGTTGGGGCATGATTTCCTGTACATAATGAAAGCATGATCAATACAAACGATCTTCGTATCGTTTCCTCGGTTCCTCTGGTCCCTCCCAGTCAGCTCAAGCGTGAGTTCCCCATGACAGAGGAGGCTAACCGTACAGTTGTGGAAGGCCGGATGGTGATAGGGAGGATCATCAAGAAAGAGGATCCTCGAGTGTTGGCCATTGTGGGGCCCTGTTCGATCCATGATCCGGTAGCCGCATTGGATTATGCCCGCAGGCTGGCGGAACTCCGGAAAAAGATTTTGGAGAAAGTGTACGTGGTGATGCGGGTGTATTTCGAAAAACCGCGAACCGTACTGGGATGGCGGGGGTTGATTTTCGATCCCGGGCTGGATGGTTCGGCCGATATCCCCCGAGGATTGCGAGAGGCCCGGAGGCTTCTTTTGGCCATCAACGAGATGGGTCTCCCCGCGGGGAGCGAGATATTGGATCCTATCGTGCCTCAGTACATTACGGATCTCCTCGCCTGGGCTTCCATAGGAGCGAGAACAACCGAATCCCAGACGCATCGGGAAATGGCCAGTGGATTGTCCATGCCGGTGGGTTTCAAGAATGGAACCGATGGCAGTCTGGAATCGGCCATCAATGCCATGACGAGCTCCCTAAACCCTCACAGTTTTATCGGAATCGATCAGGAAGGGATGACCTCGATCCTCCGTACCAGGGGGAATGACATGATCCATCTCATCCTGCGGGGTGGGAAAATGGGGCCTAACTACTACGAGGAGAACGTAGAGCGGGCAGAGGAGCTGTTAAAGCGGGCAGGACTGCCTGAAGCTATTGTAGTGGATTGCAGCCACATGAATTCGGGGAAAAACCACTCCCGACAGGCACGGGTATTCCACGCCTTCCTGAATCAGCGGAGTCGGGGAAGGAGATCCCTCATCGGTTTCATGCTGGAGAGCAATCTGTTCGAAGGAAACCAGGAGATTCCAAAGGATCTCTCCAACCTCAAGTACGGAGTTTCCATCACCGATGCCTGCATCGGATGGGAAGAGACGGAAAGACTCCTTCTAGAGGCTTACCGAGGGTTGGAAAAATCTTAAAAACTTAAATACCCGTAACTTCTCCCGATTTCTGGACCTGGGGCGGGGGAAGATCCGTCTTCTGGTTCAATGAACCGATGCGGGCAGAATGAAGCAGTACCTCAGCCTGATGTTTTAGGAACTCCAGGTTTTCCTCCGCCAGTAACGGGGCGATTTGGGCTATCTCTTTCAACAAGATTTCCTTTCGGGTTTTGGGTGGGGAACACCGTTTCTTTGCCGAGGATGACATGAGAAACAGTATAGCACTGTTTTTTTGAAATAGGGAATAAAAAACGTTCCTACTCGGGGAGAGCAAGGGTGATGGATACCGAAGAGACCAGGATGGGAATTTGCGAGGGCTCCTGGGCAAGGGAGAAAACAGGTGAAAACTCCTGGATTCTCTGAAGTCCGTAGGAAGGGAGGATCTCTAAACTCGATTCCGGAAAGGGCTTGAAACAGCTGCGAAGCAGCCGGTTTCGGTGGTAGATTCCCAAAGTGTCTATGGAAAATGTCATCCGCAGGGGCCGTACCCAATGGTGCCTGGCCGATTGGCTGATCAAGGAATGCAAGGTGAACCGTGCCTGGGTTGCCGGTTCTATCTGATTGTACATTTCAGGCTGGCGAAGCAAGGGGTGGGAAGGGGGAGTCTCATGCCCTTGCACAAGGACATCGATTATAGGTATACTTGTTGCACTTCCTGCTATAGAGAAAAACAGCACCAGTAGACATAACATCAATTTTATCATAAATATTTTATTGATACCTTTTCTCTAATGATTCTACTATTCGTGGCTATAGTTGTCAAGAAAAAATCTTACGCAAGTGGAAAGTGAAGACACATGGTACACCCTTGCGATTTCAGGGGGCGGTTATCTGACATGTCGATTGAACACTGTAGGGCAGTGAGTGAGATGGGATTGCAGGGAGTATAGCAGTCCCCGCAATCCCTTACAAACCTATCCAATAGCCGTGGACCCGGTTTCTCCGGTGCGGATACGGATGCATTCTTCCAGAGGAAGGATGAAGATTTTCCCATCCCCAATCTCCCCGGTGCGGGCACCCTTGATGATCCCTTCGATGGTGGGCTTTACGTACCCATCGTTCACGGCGATCTCCAGCCGTACCTTTTTCAACAGGTTTACCTCCTCGTCTACCCCCCGGTATGACTCGTGGTATCCCTTCTGCTGACCGCATCCCAGGGCATTGGTTACGGACATCTTATAGATTTCTCTTTTGTACAATTCCTGCTTCACGTCATTCAGTTTATGCGGCTGTATATAGGCAATGATCAATTTCATACGAACCTCCCTAAAAACTCCCTTCCCTACATGTTGGTGAAGACCTGGAAGCCGCTGTACGCCTCCATTCCATGTTCTCCGATGTCAAGGCCCATCAATTCTTCCTCCCTGGTGACACGAATGCCAGTGACAAGTTTCAGAATGAACCAACCGATGAAAGCCATGGCGAACACGAAGGCCCCCACACTCACCACTCCCAGAAGTTGCACCCCTAGCTGATGGAATCCGCCCCCAAGGAATAGACCGTTGGAAAGAGCTTCTGCATCGGTACCGATTTTTGAGGCTATTCCTTTATCCGCAAACAGTCCAAGGGCTAAAGTCCCACAAATCCCGTTCACGAGGTGTACGGATAGGGCTCCTACAGGATCGTCTATCTTTATTTTATCGAAAAAGACCACCGAGAATACTACCAGGACTCCGGCGGCTAGTCCGATGAGGATCGAAGCGGGGATGGAAACGAACGCGCAGGGAGCGGTAATGGCTACCAACCCTGCCAGACACCCGTTCAGGATCATGGAAAGGTCGGGTTTTCCGAGCAAAAGCCAGGCGGTGACTGTGGCAGAGAGGGAAGCCGCTGCAGCGGCGGAGTTCGTGGTTACCGCTACGTGGGCAATGGCGTCGGGGTTCAATGCCATGGTGGAACCCGCACGGAGTGCACTATGGTAGACCCTGCGAAATCGAACATCCCTAATTCGGCCAGCCATCCTCCTCCCCAGATCCAGTGACCCCCTAGGGGGTAGATCACCATGGCGATGAAGACCGTAAAGAAGATGAAGGCCTTGAACTTGATCCGTTCAGCTACTGCACCCGAAACGATAGTGGCAGCGGTCCCGCAGAATACGAGCTGGAAGAAGAATTTTGCCGCCAGGGGAACTCCGGTCCAACTTAGGGCGGTGTAAGCTCCTTTGTACGCTTCCCCTGTCGCAGGGCTATTGTCAGCACCCGTGAGGGCGAACAAACCTTCCATGCCCCAGAAGGGGTTTCCGTTCCCGAACATCAGTCCGAAACCAATGAGATAGAAAGCGAGGGAAGAAACCCCGAACACGATGAAGTTCTTTGCCAGGATATTCACCGTGTTCTTTACCCGGCAGAGCCCGGATTCTACCATGGCGAATCCGAGGTTCATGAAGAAAACAAGGAATCCAGTTACCAGTACCCAAAGGGTATCGAGGGCAACTTTCAACGAACCAGCATCCATACGCGCCTCCCTAGATGGTGTATAGTGTTTGCTTTGGATCTGCAAAAATTATGCCAATAAAATCGTTTGAACCTGATAAACGAATATCTTATTATATTTGAAAGAGATACCTATGCATCTCGAGTTCCCGATTTCTCTAGGGCAGGCTGTAATTAGCTACAAAGAGGAAGCTTTAATAATAAAAAGATACATAAATGTAGGTAAAATTAAAAGAATAGACAATTATGTAACATTATGGAGATTGAGAAGGGATCGTTGATCCCGGATATAACACCGTTGGCAGGGGACATCTTTTACATAAGGTGGGACATCGTTTCAGAAGACCACCAGGTCCAGGGGCCCTCCGGAGATCCGGGGAAGGAACACATCTTCCGACGTAAGGTACTTGTTCCAGTCCTTTTCCACTCGCTCCCGAACGTAGCGGTATAGTTCCAGAGCGGTGATCCATCCGTCGTTGTTTTTATCTGCATTACGGGGGGCTTTGAGGAGGTAATAGGTTAGGATCCCATGGGCTACCGGATTGCCTTCGGAGTCTTTATCTGCTTCGAACGTCAATTCGTCTGAGCCCCCCGCCGCAATCACCACCGCCTCGGTGTAGGGAATGTCCCCCTCCTCCACGTTGGCAAAGTACTTCACGAAGGCTTTCTGGGCGGCTTTAAGGTAATCGGCCTTACTTCCCCGATAGTCCGGGGGTATCGCATCGATTCCCGGGAAATCGCCGATGAAGCCCCCCGAATTACAGGAATCGAGTATCACCACTTTCCGCCGGGAGGGTATAGTGCGGAGGAGCTGCATCAGGTCCGAATCTTTTATTCTCCCTTCGTAGATATTGTAAGGGTCGTATAAGAAAATATACTCTTCTGTCGATCCATCAAAACCTTGCCATTGAGCCCCATGTCCCGAAAAGTA
>Ga0078972_1008077_pt1 | contig 22509 bp, 20 predicted proteins | sample YelNatPaOPGAMG01_FD_67568 | JGI IMG/M metagenome (GOLD analysis project Ga0078972, IMG submission 67568) | Hot spring thermophilic microbial communities from Obsidian Pool, Yellowstone National Park, USA - OP-RAMG-01 (SPADES assembly) (version 2) | ecosystem: Environmental > Aquatic > Thermal...
CTCCGATCCCCGCTTTTACCCCAAGGTGGACGAGCAGACCGGCTTCACCACCAAGTCCATGATCTGTGTCCCCCTCAAGCTCAAGGACAAGACCATGGGGGTGATACAGGTGATAAACAAGGCGAACGGAGAGCCATTCCGGGAGAGCGATGTCAATCTGCTCACGGCCATCGCCATGCACGCCTCCACGGCGATCGAGAATGCCCGTCTTTTCAAGGATCTGCAATTGGCCTACGAGGACATAAAGGCGAAACAGGAGCAATTGAGCAGATCCGAACACGAGAAGATGAGGGCCCTGGGAGAAATGGCAGCCGGGGTGGCTCACGACTTCAACAATATCCTGCAGGCTATCTTGGCAAGGGTTCAGCTCTTGCAGGATCAGACCCGGGAAGAGGAAGTTCTGCGATGGCTTCGGGTGATCGAACAGGCGGCCCTGGACGGCGCGGAGACGGTACGGAGGATTCAGGAGTTCGCTCGGGTGCGATCGGACAAGAGATTCATCGCCGTAAACCTAAAGGATGTCATCCGGGATGCGGTCATCGTCACCCAGGCTCGATGGAAAGACGAGGCCCAGGCTAGAGGAATCCAAATCCAAGTGGAAACGGAGTTCCTGGCCACACCGGTGGTGATGGGTAATCCATCGGAGTTGCGGGAGGTCTTCACCAACATGATATTGAATGCCGTGGATGCCTTGCCCGAAGGGGGTAAGATCCGTTTCCTCACCTGGTTGGAGGATGGAAAGGCAGCAGTGGCGGTGAGCGATAATGGGGTTGGCATGACCGAGGAGGTGAGGAAGAGGGTATTCGATCCCTTCTTCACCACCAAGGGGGTCAAGGGAACCGGCCTGGGCATGAGCGTGGCTTTTGGGATCATCTCCCGGCACGGCGGCAGCGTAGAGATCGAGAGCCAGGAAGGGAAGGGGACGACTTTCCTGATTCATCTCCCGCTGGCCGAGGAGAGTTTGCCAGAGGCTCCTTCCGGGGAGGCTGAATCGGCCCGGAGGGCGAATATCTTGGTGGTAGAGGATGCGAAGGCGCTTCGAGACGCCTTTTCGCGCATGTTATCTCGGGGTGGGCACTCCGTCCGAACAGCGGCCAGTGGTCGGGAGGCGTTGGAGATCCTAGATCGGGAGTCCTTCGATCTGGTCTTCACCGACTTGGGAATGCCGGAGATGTCTGGGTGGGATGTGGCGAGAGCAGTGAAGGGGCGGTACCCGAATTTGCCGGTCGTTCTGATCACCGGTTGGGGAGCTCAAGTGGATGACGAGGAAGCGAGGGAGAAGGGGGTAGATCGCATTTTGCCCAAGCCCTTTACCATCCAGGAAATTCTTCAGGTCACCTCGGAGGTCCTGGCTGCCAAGGCTACCAGTTCCTCCAGCTGCGACGGTCAGTCCCCGCGAAAGGGAGGGAGGGGATGAGATCGGCACCGGGACGTCTGAGCTTAGGGCTTCTCCTCTTTCTGCTGCTTCTGGTAGCCGGCATCTACACGGGCTTCAAGCTGGCTCCCCCCTATTGGGAGTACTACTCGCTCAAGGAGGCAGCGCGGCAAGGGCTCGTCTCCTCGGCTGCTCCTCCTTACCGGGATGCAGACGTCAAGGAGGCCGTTCTGCAGAAGGCCAAGTATCTGGGGGTCCCGCTGACGGAATCGGATCTGGCGGTGTTTCGAGATCAAGCGGCGGTGAGTATCGAGTTCTCGTGGGTAAGAGAGGTTCCCCTTCCGGGTCGAATCGTTCGTTTTTCATTCAGCATCAAGGACTCGGAGCCAATTCACTGACATCGAAAGTTCCTCCCCGTCGTTCCCATTCTTGCTTTGCTCCGAATCCATCCCTTGGCAATGCTGCATCTCGACACACGGCTTCCAGGGTCTGAATCTTCCCCCTGCCTCAGCCAGCAGGTAAGTCGACGGGAGGAATCCTTGTTTTCCCGTTCTACTTGGTTGGGGGTGGTGCTGGTCGGTCCCACAGCGGTGGGGAAGACTGCATTGTCCCTCCGACTGGCTCAGCGCTGGAACGCAGAGATTGTCGTGGCCGACTCGCTACAGGTTTACCGGTACCTGGACATCGGAACGGGCAAACCCAGCTTAGCAGAGAGGCAAATGGTACCGCATCATCTGCTCGATTTGGTGGAACCCCCCGATCCTTTCACCGCCGGCGATTTCCGGCGGCTGGCGGAGGTGAGGATCAAGGAAATCCGAGAAAGGGGCAGGCTGCCGCTGATCGTGGGGGGGTGCGGCCTCTACATTCGGGCCCTCGTGGACGGACTCTTTTCGGGGTCCGCCTCCTCATCCGAGGTGAGGGAGCGACTGGCCAGGACGGTGCGGGAAGAGGGAGAGGAAGTCCTCTATCAAAGGCTTCTTTCTCTGGATCCCATGATGGCCCAGAAGATCCATCCCCACGACAGCTACCGTCTGGTTCGGGCACTGGAGATCTTTGAGACGACCCAAAGAAGGCCCTCGGAGGTGCGGGGGGTTGTTTGGCCCCGAAGAAAGGATGTGCCCTTCTTGATGATAGGTCTATGGCGCCCCCGGTCCTCGCTCTACCGCCTGATCGAGGAGCGAATAGAGAACATGATGGAGGCGGGTTTCCTCCAGGAGGTGAGGATGCTCATCTGTCGCTATTCCGTCGATTGCAAGCCCTTGGGAGCCCTGGGCTACAGCCACCTCATTTCTTACCTGCAGGGAAGATGGGGACTGGAGGAGGCGATTTCCCGTTGGAAGAGGGATACTCGCCGCTACTCCAAGCGCCAGATGACCTGGTTCGGGAGGGACGAACGGATCCAATGGGTATCCCTGGAGCCAGGAGAGGAGAAGGCTTGCCAGAGGATAGAGGAGATTGTGGCCCGATCCGGGGAGGGAGGATAGTACCTTGAAGGATAAGCATGCTGGCTCCGGCACCAAGGTGGAGAGGGCGGTGCTGGTGGCGGCCAAGTTCGCCGGGGATAGCCTGGCCGGAGTGCAAGAGTCTTTGTTGGAGCTGGAGAAGCTGGCGGCATCTGCTGGGGCGCAGGTGGTAGATCGTCTCATCCACGAAAGGAAGGCCCCCGATCCCCGCTTCTTCATCGGACCGGGAAAGGTGATGGAGTTGCGGGACAGCATGCGGGCCCGGGCCGACTTGTTGATTTTCGACGCGGACCTGTCCGGCTCTCAGCAGAGAAACCTGGAGGACACTCTGGGCCTGAAGGTTTTGGACCGCACCGAGCTCATACTCGATATCTTCGCCCAAAGGGCCCGTACCCGGGAAGGCATGGCCCAAGTTGAACTGGCCCAATTGGAATATTCTCTCTCCCGCTTGGTGGGGAGGGGTCGTTCTCTCTCCCGTCTGGGAGGAGGTATCGGCACCAGGGGGCCGGGAGAGACCAAACTCGAAAGCCACCGCCGCCGCATTCGGAGGCGGATGGTCCAGATTCGAAGAAGGTTGGAGGCGGTTCGCCGGACTCGGAGGATCATGAGAAGATCCCGTCTCCGGCTGGGATTGCCGGTGATTTGTCTGGTGGGATACACCAACGCCGGCAAATCCACCCTTTTCAATGCCCTCACCAGAGCCAATGCGGTGGTAGGAGACCGACTATTTGCCACCCTGGATCCCATGGTTAGGCAGATGCATCTGGGTAATGGGCAGGCGGCGCTTCTCTTCGATACGGTGGGGTTTATACGCAAGCTTCCACCGCAGTTGATACACGCCTTTAGGGCCACCCTGGAGGAACTCTTGACTGCCGACCTGCTGTTGCATGTAGTCGATGCCTCGCATCCGCAGAGAGAGGAACAGATCAGGGCAGTGGAGCAGGTTCTGGGAGAGATAGGGGCCGCCGAAAAGCCGATATTGCTGGTTTACAACAAGATGGATCGGTTGAGTCAGGACGCCCAGCCGGGTAGATCGGAACCCGGGTCAAGGCCGATCCAGGTATCCGCCCTGACCGGAGAGGGGATCGGCAAATTGCGGGAGCAGATCGCCTCCTTTCTCTCCTCTTCCTCCTCCATGCCTGGAAGAAAGATGATCTTGACAGGGTAGGAAGCGTGTGCTAACAAGGCCCAAGGTAAGGAGTTTTTCTCCAGGGACTGGCTTTTCTGCCGGAACTCATGATTGGTTGGCGGATCCGGAATCGAAGTGGTCAAGAGAAGGGAGGTGGCGGCAATACAGATAATGCCCACTGGAGCCAGGCCCTGCAACAGGAGTTCGGTCTTGTGCGTGGGGGTAGAGGAGACGGGGATTGCTGTCGAGAGCGAGGCGAAAGCGGCCTCAAAGGGAGGTAGGAAGTAATGATGAGAAACAGATCCTTTCCTGTCATTTTGTCGGTGGTAGGGCTGCTAACGCTGGGACTCGTCCCGGCCTATGCTCAGCTGATCGGTTCCGTCTCGGATGTGGTGGAGAATATCGGCGATAGCGGCAAGGTCGATTGGACTAACGGAATAGTGATGGCCGTGGGCATTGGGGCTCCCCCTGCAGATGCGGTCAATGCAGCTCAGGCCAGGGCCATGGCCAAGCGAGCGGCAGTGGTGGTGGCGCAGAGGAATTTGCTGGAGACACTGAAAGGGGTGAGGGTGGATTCGGAGACAGTGGTGGAGAATTTCATCGTGGCCAGCGACCGCATCCGCACTGCAGTTCAGGGCATCATCCGGGGAGCCACCGAGATGAAGACTCAATACATGTCGGATGGCTCGGTGGAGGTTACCCTGGGTATCAAGCTAGCAGGTCAGCTGGCGGAGGAGCTACTGCCCAAACCTCCGGCCCCCGCAGCGCCGGTGGTTCCACCGATCCCATCCGCCGGGGCGGCAGTTTCGGCCCCTGGTGCCGCGGGTACCCCTCCAACTCCGGCCAGCCCTATACTGACCGGTCTAGTGGTGGACTCCCGAGGCCTCAACGTCAGGCCGGCCATGGCTCCCCGGGTACTGAATGAGGAGGGGAGAGAGGTCTATGGTTCTGCCTTCGTGAAGAGGGAGTATGCGGTGCAGCAAGGGATGGTCGGCTATTCCAAGGACCTGATCGCCGCCCAGGCCAATCCCCGGGTTACCAACAACCCGCTCACGGTGAAAGGCGTGAGGGCAGCGGGAACCAGCAAGACCGATGTGGTGATCAGCAATGCCGATGCCGCCACTATCCACTCCGCTTCAGCCAACCTGAGCTTCCTGGAGAAGTGTCGGGTGATGTTCGTTGTGGATTGAGGAACCCTTATTTTCGGTTCCCGGGAGGGGAATGATAATGAACGAGAGAGCCAAGAAGATCGGTTGGTGGCTTCTAATATTGGCCTTAGCCGCCTTGAGCTTTTCCGGCTGTGCCGGAGGCAAGAAGGCAGTCAAGCCGGTATCGGTAATGGACAACCCGGATCACCATTTCAATAACGGGATGAAGTTCCTGGACAAGGAGGAATATGACAATGCCTTGGCCGAGTTCGAGCGGGCCAAGGCATTGGATCCCAAGTACGGCAAGGCCTACATGGGAATTGGCTTGGTCAAGGGGTTCAAGGGCGACTTCGATAATGCCTTCAAAGCCATGAAAGAGGCCAAGAAGCTGGATGGGATTCTGGCCGATATAGGGATGATCCGCCTCTATTCCCTGCAAAGGTCGGGGGAGTGGTTGAAGAAGGCGGAGGAAGAATTCGAGGCCGGAAAGAAGAAGGATGCCTCCAATCCCGCCCTCTATTTTTACATGGGGAAGGCCTACAAGGTCGCCTTCGAGTTCGACAAGGCAGCCACCTGCTTCAAGAAGGTGCTAGAGCTGAACAAGGAGTTCCTGGAGCAAGCCAACCAGGAGTGGGCATTGCTCCAGAAGATCCAGCGCGCCGCCCCGGGCACCAAGATCGGGAAGCAGATAGCGCTGATCGACAAGATCACGCGAGGGGATGTGGCGGCCCTCTTCATCGAAGAGCTCAACCTGGAGAAAGTTTATAAGGCCAGGAAGCCCAAAGAGTACGATTCATCCTTCAAACCCCCGGAGGGCGTGGCCATGGCGGCGGATACCGTCGCTACCCTTCCCCCAGCCATGGACATAGCCAACCACCCCTTGAAGGCCGATATCGAAGCGGTGATCGGCCTGGGGGTCCGCGGGCTGGAGCCGTTTCCCGATCATACCTTTGCTCCCGGGATGGTGATATCCAAGGCCAATTATGCGATGATGGTGGAGGATATCCTCATCAAAGTGAGCGGTGACGAGGGCTTGGCCACCCGCTTCATCGGGCAAAACTCGCCTTTTCCGGACGTGCGGTCCGACCACTACGCCTTCAATGCCATCATGGTATGCACCACCCGCGGCATCATGGAGGCTAAGCTGGATGGCTACTTTGGCCTGAACGAGTCCGTCTCCGGGGCTGACGCCCTGCTGGTCATCCGCAGGCTGAAGGATGAGCTGAGGTACTGAGTATTGCAGGAGGGGAGGCTGGGACCCTCCCCTCCTCGTCCTCATTGCGGGATATCTTTTTTTCTCCTCCACATTGATTTTTCCGGGGAGAGTCCTCGTGCTTCCTGGGAGGGCCAGGATGTTGGTGTCGCGGAGGGCCAGGTCTTTTTCCATTTGCCTGCTCTTTTTCCTCCTGCTGGCGAGTGGAATTAGTCCTGTCCTTGGCGCCGAGGAGATCAAGTCGGTGGGGGCGGAGGGGGTAGCGGCGATCCTTCAAGGGAATCTGGCCGTTGCCAGGGATGCCGCCATAGAGGACGCCCTGCGCAAAGCGGTGGAACAGGCAGTAGGGATCTTCTTGGACTCGGAGACCCTGGTAGAGAACTTTCAGCTGGTGAACGACCGCATCCTCACCCAATCTCGGGGATATATCAGGGGGTACCGGATCCTTCAGGAGAGTCGAGATGAAAACACATTGCGGGTGATGGTGGAGGCCTCCGTGGCTGCTGGCCGCTTGCAGGACGATTTGGCTGCGTTGAGGGCTTTGATGGTGCGCAAGCACAGACCTAGAGTCATGGTCCTGATCGACGAGGTTAGCCTGGGGGAATACGGGCAGATTGGTCCCTGGTCGGATCTGTCGCAGGTGGAGGCGATCCTGACCCAGAAGATGAGGGAAAAGGGATTCCACTTCGTGGATCAGGCGGCGGTGAGAAGGAATATCAGCCGGGATCGGGCCCTGCTGTTGATCGAGGGCAACATGGAGGGGGCCCGGGCCATCGCCAGCGAACACCGGGCTGAGCTGCTGATCTTAGGGAAGGCAACTGCCAGGCCGACACCGGTGAAGGACCTCAGGCCATTGGATCGGTCGGGGATGAGGTCCTGTCAGGCCCAGCTTTCAGCACGGGCCTTTCGTCCGGATACGGGGGAGACCCTGGCCAGCGTCGCCGAGTCGGCAGCGGCGGTGCATATCGATGAAATGGTGGCAGCCAGCGAGGCCTTGAGGAAGGCGGCAGAGAAGGTAGCTGCTGCCTTGATCGAGCAGATAACCGAGAAATGGGGCCAGGAGACGAAGGGGACGGCGGTCATTGAGCTGGTGATCTCCGGTCTCGCCTTCCGTGATCTCTCCCTGCTCAAGGAGGTTCTGGGGCGGGAGGTGAAAGGGGTCAAGGGTGTCCACCAGCGCAGCTATCAATCCCAGGTGGCGCGGATCGATGTCGACTACGCCGGAGACCCGCAGATCCTGGCGGAGGAGCTGGCTCTGCGGGACTTTAGAGGAGTACGCCTGGAGGTAGTAGGATTTTCGGCCCACCGCATCGATCTGCGGGTGGCCCCATAAAGTGAGGATCGCATTCCCTCAGCCCTGGGGGTTAGAGGGGGCATCGATGAGGCAAGGAGGATTGATGATCATGGGCAGACGGAAAATGATCGGGGCATTAACCGGAGCAGCCGCCTGGATATTCCTTTTGTGGGGTTGCGCCGGATCGGCGAAGGAGACCAAGTCCGGGCCGGAAGAGAAGGGGGCTCCTCCCGCCCAAACTCAGGTGGCGCAGCAGCCGGAAAAGAGTCCACGGCTGATGACCACGGGGGTGAAGAAGCGGATCGCGGTCTTGGACTTCGACAACAAGACCGATTACGGGGCGGGTAAGCTGGGTCGCGCCGCCTCGGAAATGCTGGTCACTTCCTTGCTGAAGACTGGGCAGTTCATCGTGGTCGAGCGCGAGGCCTTGGACAAGGTACTGAGGGAACAGGGATTGAGCATGTCAGGGATCATCGATCCCAATACCGCAGTGACTGCGGGCAAGATCCTGGGTCTTAACGCCATCGTCACGGGGGCAGTGTCCGAGTTCGGGATCCAAAAGGGCGGCTTTCGGGTAGGAGATATCGTGGGGTCTTCCTCTCATACCGCGCGGGCAGTGGTGGATGTGCGCCTTATAGATACTACGACGGCGCAGATTCTGATGGCCGAAAGCGGGGAGAGCCATTACACAGCCCGAAAGTTGCAGGTTGCCGGGGCCGGAGGGGGATCTGGATACGATGAGACCCTGGTAGGGAAGGCCCTTCGCGGAGCTATCGAGGACCTCTCTCAAAAGATCGTGCAAAGGATGGAGAAAGTCCGTTGGTCGGGCCGCATCGCCAAGATCTCGGGGGATAAGATCTACATCAATGCCGGCTCGGATGTGGGGTTGAGCGAAGGACTAAAACTGGAAGTATATAGTATGGGAGAGCCCATCGTCGACCCGGCGACCGGACTGGTCCTGGGGCACGACGAGAGCTTGATCGGGCAACTGGTGATTACGCAGGTGCGGGAAAAGTACTCGGTGGCTACCGCGCAGTCAGGAAAGGGATTCAAGGAGAAAGATGTGGTGAGGATTGCGGCCCAGTAAAGGTGCGATGGCCTCAACGGAGGAAGGAAGCGGGGGAGGTCCTTGGGTTTCGTAGTCGGGATTGCGGACAGAGATGGCTTTCTGAGGGCCATCTGCTGGTGCTTAATCGTCTTCTTTTCTCTCTTCCCGGGCATGGTGGGGGCAGAGGGGCCCGGGATTAAGCCCGGGACCGCCACTGTCAGCTATTTGCACGGGAAGGCCGAGGTTTTGCGACGGGGCCAGGAGATCTGGGGTCCGGTTTGGTTGGGGATGGTCCTTAGGGAGGGAGATAGGGTGCGTACCCTCGAGGGGTCGCGTCTGGAACTCACCCTGGAGGATAAGACCGTGATTCGGCTAGCCGAATCGAGTTCGTTCCTGCTGACCAAGCTGAGGACCGACCAGCGGGGAAAGGCTACCCACTCGCGCCTATTCTTGTTCCTAGGGAAGGTCTGGGCCAATGTCAACCGGCTTATCTTCCCCCCCTCTACTTTCGAAATCCAAACCCAGGTGGCGATTGCCGGCACCAGATCCACCATCTATCGCCTCAGCATCCTGTCCGATTCCTCGACCGTGATCAAGGTTTACGAAGGCTCGGTTGGAGTTGGTCCAGTTCCCACGGAATTGGGCCCCCCGGCGGAGGTAGGAGGACCATCCGAGGTTACTGGGCCGGTGCCGATTGCCCCTCCCTATCACGAAGTCACCCCGGAAGAGTGGGTGCGGATCGTGGTAGGCAAGATGCAACAGGTTTCCATTTCTCCCGAAGGGATCTTTGGGGCGCCGGAGAAGATCGTCGGTGAGGCAGGAGAAGAGGAGTGGGTGGCCTGGAACCAAGAGAGGGATCGCCTCCTCCCCCGCCCTCCCCACTCACTTAGATAGCTTAGGTAATAACGGATCGGGGAAGCCACCAGAGACGGGAACGGACAGGCAGCAAAGAGACGGACCGGTGCTCAACCTCTCCAATCGCCTCACCATCCTGCGAATCCTCATGATCCCTCTCTTGGTGATCCTCCTGGGCTACCAGGAGAAGAAATCGGCCTTGGCGATCTTGCTTCTGGCCGGAGTGACCGACGCCCTGGATGGGTTCTTTGCCCGGATATGGGGGCAGAAGACTAAGTTGGGGACCATTCTCGATCCTCTGGCTGACAAGCTGCTCTTGACCTCCACCTTCGTGACGCTTTCCTTCCTGGGACTGCTTCCCCTCTGGCTGGTGATTCTGGTGATCTCGCGCGATCTGATACTCATCCTGGGCTCAATTATCAGGTACATCATGAGTGGCAGCCTGATCGTTTCTCCCACCCTTCTGGGGAAGGCTACGACAGTCGTGCAGTTGCTGGCGGTGGTTTATGCCTTGCTTCGCGACATAATGGGTCATTTTTTCCTCCCTGCCCCCCTCATCTCTTTGCTGGTAGCACTGTTCACGATTACCTCGGGCCTCCATTACATCTGGATAGGGGCCAAATCCCTCAACGCCAATTCTTCCTCGTAGAAAGTTGGAAGGATGGGACTTGCGGTGAAGGGAGTCTCGGCTTCCGGAATCGGCTGGAAGCTGGGAATAAGGCCGGGTGCCCAAATCCTCTCCGTCAACGGGGAGAGGGTTAGGGACGAGATAGATTTTCGGTTCCTGGTTGCCTCGACGCCGGTGAGAGTACGCCTATGGGAGGAAGGAAAGGGAGAGCGAGAGATCCGGGTCAGGAGAGTAGAGGGCGAGGCCTGGGGTCTTGAATTCGAGCCTTTTCCGGTCCGTTCTTGCCCTAACCGATGCCTTTTTTGCTTCGTGGACCAGCTTCCTCCTGGTCTCCGACCCTCCCTTTACTTCAAGGACGAGGATTATCGCCTCTCCTTTCTCCATGGTAATTACATAACCCTTACCAATCTCGGCCGGGAGGACTGGAATCGGATTGTCCGGCAGCGGCTCAGCCCACTCTACATCTCGGTTCACGCTACCGATCCGGATGTAAGGAGATTTCTTCTGGGAAACCCCCAGGCGCCGGATATCATGGAGCAATTGCAGAGGCTGGCGAGGGCTCGGATTGAGATGCATCTCCAGGTTGTAATCTGTCCAGGCCTGAACGATGGATCCATCCTGCTGAAAACTATCCGGGACCTTTCCTCTCTTCGCCCCTATGCCCGCTCTCTTTCCTTAGTGCCGGTAGGGCTTACCTCCCACCGCGAGGGACTGTTTCCCCTATCTCCGCTGAAAAAAGACGAGGCTGCGGATTTGGTGGAGATTTCCGAACGATACCGCAGAATCTTCCGAAAAGACGGCGGTTCTAGCTTCTTGTATTTGGCGGACGAGATTTATCTGCTGGCAGAGAGCCCCTTTCCTCCACCTCTTGCTTACGATGGTTATCCCCAGCTTGAGAACGGAGTAGGACTGGCCAGAAGGTTCTTGAGCGCCTTCGCCCGCCGAGAGAGGATGCTTCCTGGGGCCGTGGAGGGGGAGCGTCACTTTCTGGTGGTTACTGGTGAGTCGGCCTTTCCCATTCTCCGGAGCGTCGCCGACCGGCTCAACGAGATCCGCAACCTCCGGCTGGAGGTGAGACCGCTTGCGAACTCCCTCTTCGGAAATTCGGTGACGGTGGCTGGATTGATGTCGGGAAGGGATCTTCTCTCGTGCTTGCGGGAATGGAGGGGCCCGGGTGAGGTACTCGTGCCGGAGTCTGCCCTCAGGTATCGAGGGGATGCCTTTCTGGATGGGCTGAGCCTTCCCGAGATAAGTCGATTGCTGGGCAGGAAGATTCATGCCGTGAGGGATAAAGATGTCTCCCATTTTCTGCGGCTACTTCTGAGGAAGGGGGAAGCGTGACTTGATAGTTCTGGGGATAAACACCTCCACCCTGGAGGGCAGCGTGGCTTTGGTGGATGAGAAAAGGATCATCGGCGAACATCTCCTCGGGGGGAGCCGGAGTCATTCGGAGAGGTTGATTCCCGCCATCGACTCTCTGTTGCAGGAATCTGACCTCGATTTATCGAGTCTCTCGGGCATCGCCGTGGCTATAGGCCCTGGTTCCTTCACTGGCCTCCGGATCGGTTTGGCCACGGCCAAGGGATTGGCCTTGGCCTCGTCCGCCTCTCTCCTCGGTATCCCTACGCTGGAGGCAATGGCGAGGAATCTACCCTTTTGTTGCTATCCCATCTGTCCGCTCATAAGCGCCCGCAAAGGCGAGGTCTATTGGGCGCTATATCGGTTCGATGAGGAGCGGATGAGGTGCCTGGAGGAAGAGGCGGTATCCCCTCCCGAGGGGATGGCCCGATCCATTCGCGAGAAGACGGTCTTCATCGGGGATGGGGCCGTGGAGTTCTGGGACCGATTGCAGGGAATGCTGGGCCGGAAGGCCATCCTCGGTCCTTCCTATACGCGTACAGCGAGGGCATCGGTGGTGGCCGAGATGGGTTTAGAGAGGCTGCGGAGGGGAGAATGCGACGATCCGGGAAGGCTGCTCCCCAGATATATCCGTCGGTCGGAGGCCGAAATTAAGTGGGGGATAAGGATCGAAGGGCAAGGGGTGAGTCCCTCAATTCGGATAGATGGGACCAAGGAGTAGATTTCGAGATCGCTCCCCTGGTCGAGTCGGACCTGGAAGAGGTAATTCGAATCGAGGCCACATCTTTTTCTAATCCCTGGACCGGGGAGATGTTTCGGCGCGAACTGAAAGGGAGCGGCTTTTCCTTCTCTTTCGTGGCCCGACTAAAACCCACCCCTCCAGGGATTGGGGGGAGCCAGGTCCTGGGTTACATCTGTCTCTGGGTGGTGGGACAGGAGATGGAGATAGCGAATCTGGCTGTCCATCCGTCATGGCGAAGGAAGGGGATCGGGCGAGCATTGATGAGATATGGACTGCGCTTCGGCCAAAAGAAGGGAGCACGCTGGGCCTATCTGGAGGTCCGGGCTTCAAATGCGGCAGCTCAGGAGCTATACCGTCAGCTAGGCTTCGAGGTGATAGGGGTCAGGGAGAGGTACTACCAACACCCACTCGAAGATGCGCTGATCATGGCCCTGGATATGACGAAGGGTATAAGTGGGTTTCGGGGAAAATCGCCTTGACAAGTAATGTTTGGTGAGGTAAAAGGAGGCCGCCCCGGAAAGGCTGATCGTAGTTTTTCCGAGGGGGAAGATCAAATTTCGACGCAGGAGGAGACAATGCCCAAGGGTATCTATCCCCCCATTCCCACGCCGTTTCAGAACGGAGAGGTCGCCTACGATAAGTTAGCTTCCAATCTGCAGAAATGGAACCAGACCGGTTTATCAGGCTATCTGGTCTTGGGCTCCAATGGCGAGTTCGTTTTTCTCTCCGAGAAGGAAAAGATAAGGATACTGGAGGTGGCGCGGGAAAATATACCTTCATCCATGAAGATGATCGCCGGGACCGGATGCGAATCCACCTGGGAGACCATCGAGTTGACCAATCAGGCCGCTCGCATCGGCGCCGACCTGGCCTTGATCATCACCCCTTCGTACTTCAAATCGCTCATGAGGTCGGAGGAGATGATCGCCCACTTCCGGGCGGTAGCAGATGCCTCCCGCATTCCCATCATGATTTACAATGTTCCCAAGTTCACCGGCGTTACCATTGACGCTGAAACCGTGGCCAAGCTGGCCGAGCATCCAAACATCGTGGGCATGAAGGATAGTTCCGCCGATATGCCCCTTTTCGCCCAGTACATCAAGTTGTCACCCGCTGGGTTCGATGTAATGGTAGGCACCGCCAGCGTCCTGTACACTGGGCTCTGCCTGGGTGCAGTAGGCGGAATTGTGGCCATGGCGAATGTAGCTCCTCGAGAGGCGGTAGAGATCGAGCGCCTCTTTGAGGCGGGGAAACTGCAAGAGGCAAGGGACCTGCAGCTAAAGATGCTGCCGGTCAATGCAGCGGTAACGGTCAATTACGGGGTCCCCGGCCTCAAGGCCGCCATGGACATGGTGGGTTACTATGGAGGCGATCCCCGGCCGCCCCTTCTTCCCCCGGGGGCCGCGGTAAGGGAGAAGATCAGGGCCATCCTCCAGAAAGCAGACCTCCTCTGATAGTCTGGGTGCCAACCCGGCTCTGGAAAGGGAAACCGCGCGGTTGGGGAAAGGCCAGCGCGGCCATTTCCAGAGAGGGAGGGGATGTGTCGGTGGGCCCTGGACTCGGGGAAGCCCCATGGAGACTAAAGAAAGCGTAAGCTGTCTGGTTGCCTTGGTGGCGGGATTCCTGTCGTTCGTGTCTCCCTGCGTGCTGCCCCTCATTCCCGCTTACCTCTCCTTCGTGACTGGACTCTCCCTTTCCGAGCTGACGGCGAGCGATCGGATGGGAGTGGTTCGCCGGGCCACCATGCTCAACTCCATCTGCTTCATATCCGGGTTCTCCACGGTCTTCATTGCTCTGGGGATCTCCGCTTCCCTGCTCGGACAATTTCTTCTCGATCATCAATGGATTCTGACCAAGGTGGGGGGTGCCTTGATCGTGTTCTTCGGACTCTTCATCAGCGGTCTGCTTCCTTTGAACTTTCTTTATCGGGAGAAACGTGTTCATCTGAAGTCCAAGCCTGCCGGGTATCTGGGATCCCTGCTGGTAGGCAGCACCTTTGCTTTGGGCTGGACCCCCTGCGTGGGACCTATTCTCTCGGCAATCCTGCTTCAGGCTGGTGCGACGGGAAAGGTCTCTTCCGGGATTACCCTCCTCGGCGCTTATTCACTCGGTCTGGGCGTCCCCTTTTTTCTTTCCTCGCTGGCGTTGAACGCTTTCTTGTGCTATCTGGATCGAGCACGCCGACTGATCCGCCTCATTTCCCTAGTCAGTGGCATCTTCCTGATTTTGGTGGGGATCCTGATTTTCACCGATTACTTTCGCGTTCTCTCCAATATAGTCACTTATCGGTTAGGCTTCCGAGGGATTTGAGGATCTTGGAGAAGGTAGAGGATTGACCCATGGCAGTAAGATTGGGGGAGGCCTTGGTGAAGGAGGGACTTATCACCAACGAGCAACTGGCCAAGGCACTCGAGCGGCAGGTGGTCTACGGCGGTCGGCTGGGAACCAACCTGATCGAGTTAGGGATCCTGACCGAGGAGTCCCTGGTCAAGTTTCTGGGAAAAGTGTTTGGGGTCCCCTATGCCGATCCCAAGTCGTTCGAAGGGATCAAGAGGCAGGTAATCGAGACGCTCAGTCCAGCCCTGGCCGGCAAGTACATGGTGGTTCCCATTGATTTAGAGCCCAAGAGACTGCATCTGGCCATGCTTAACCCCACCGATCTGCGGGTAATGGACGAGGTCCGATTTGCCACCGGCTACGAGATCGTTCCCTATATAGCCTCGGAACTCCGTCTGCTCTACGCTTTGGAGAGGTACTACAACATCCAGCGACCCATTAGGTTCATCTCGGTGATATCGGAAATACAGGAAGAAGTCCCCTCGGTAGCTGGAAAGCCGACCCCTGGAGCGCGAAGGATGGCTGATCGAGCGGAATCTGCGCCCGTGACCGAGGATGTTAGCCATCGTCTGGCCGAGGCGAGAGATAGGGAGGAAGTGGCTACCGCCATCCTGGAATTCGCCTCCTCCCGCTTGAAGCGAGTGGCCCTGTTTGTGGTGAAATCGAACCTAATAGTGGGCTGGAGGGGAGGTGGGGAGCTGTTGACCGATGATGCCGTTTCCCAGATCGAATTGCCGCTCCACCAGCCTTCCATATTTCGGACCGTCATCGAAGGCAAGGATTTCTATCAAGGGACCCTGCTTCCGCTGCCTCAAAACCTCCACCTGGTGGAGATGATGGGGGGAGAGATGCCGCAAGAGGCGATTGCCTTTCCCCTCCTGATCAAGGGCAAGGTAGTGGCCGTGCTATACGGAGACAACGGGGAGCGTTCCCTTTTGTTGGGCGACTACGAGGAGCTGAAAAAGGTAATGCTGAAGGCTTCCATGGCCTTGGAAATGCTGATCCTCCGAAAAAAGATTTTGGAAATGTAGCGAATGCATTGCTATCGACATCGGGAGAGGGAAGCGAAGAGAAGGTGTTTCCGCTGCCATCGCCCCCTCTGCCCTTGCTGTCAAATCAGAGCATTTCACCATCTTTTCTATTCCTACCGTTGCGTCCTTCTTCATGTCCTTTCCCGAGCATGGCGTGCGGGGGCAGAACTTGCCTCGACCTTCCACGGAGGTAACTTGCGCCGGGAAGGCGAGGGTTCGAAAAAGGCGGCTTCCGGGATTCTGCTGGGATTGGTAGCAGTCCTGATCTTATCTTCAGGAGGGGTGTCTTCCCCCCGGGGCATTTGGCTTCAGATGCCATCCGGTGACATTCGATTTTCTAACCCTCCGCCAGAGACGACCAACGATGGCCCCTCCCTGATTTTGTCCCGGCCGACCCAGCGCATTGCCGCAAAGGAGATCCCGAGGACCCCGCGATCGACCTCCTCGCGGACTTATGAAACGGGTCGGAATTCGATCCAGGGCGAGGAGGGGAAAGAGCCGGAGGAGATCCCTGACATCTCCCGAGGGGATGGCGAGCGAAGGGAGATGGCCCTGACCTTCGACGGCGGCGGCTGGGCCAATGTGGCGGATGAGATCTTGGACACCCTGCGGGAGCGGGGGGTTGCCTGCACCTTTTTTCTCACCGGAGATTTCATCCGATCCTATCCCCGCTTGGTGCGGCGGATCGTGGCCGAAGGCCACGAGGTCGCCAATCATACCCAAACCCATCCCCACCTTACCAGCTTCGGCATCAATCATCGACACGAACTGCTACCCGGAGTGAATCGCCGGTATCTGTGGAATGAGCTCCAAGGGGCGGAGCGGCTTTTCCAGGCCGTCACGGGACAGAAGATGGTCCCCTTTTGGAGGGCTCCCTATGGCGAGCACAATGCCATCCTCCGACGATGGGCCTGGGAGTTGGGGTATCGGCATGTTTCCTGGACCAGCGATCGTAGGGCGGGCATGAGTTTGGACAGCCTCGATTGGGTAGCGGATCCTTCCCAAAGACTCTATTGTAGCTCCGAAGTGGCGCGGGACCGGATCCTGCGCTATGGAAAGGAGGTCAATGGAGGGATCGTCCTGATGCACTTGGGTACTTCTCGCAGCTCTGATCGGATCCACGAAAGGCTGGGGGAGATTATCGAGGGACTACGAGAAAGGGGTTATCGCCTGGTGAAGGTCTCGGATTTGCTACGGGGAAGGGAGATGCAAGAGGTGCCAAGCCAAACAGGAGATTAACGCGAGGAGACCGATTGTTGGGACTTCTTCAGCTCCTCGATCTTCCTTTCCAGCTCGGCAATACGATCGAGTAGGCAACGGATGGCCTGGAGGACTGGGTCGGGAAGGTCGTGGGGATCGAGTCCGACCATGGATTCAATCCTCTTTCCCTCAAGATAGGTTACCCGACCAGGAATCCCGACCACCACGGAGTTGGGCGGTACGTCTTTCAACACCACCGAACCAGAGCCTATACGGCTAAAATCGCCTACCTTGATGGGCCCTAACAGCTTGGCTCCCGCTCCGATGATTACGTTATTTCCGATGGTGGGGTGCCTCTTTCCCTTTTTCCAACTGGTTCCGCCTAAGGTCACGCCCTGATAGAGGGTGACATTCTCCCCGATTTCGGAGGTCTCGCCGATTACCACCCCCATCCCGTGATCCACGAAAAATCCAGGACCGATCCGTGCTCCAGGGTGGATCTCGATCCCGGTCAGGAAGCGAGAGAGGTGAGAGATTAGGCGCGCCCCCAGGAAGATCCGACGATTCCAAAGCCAGTGCGCCAGGCGGTGGAACCAGAGGGCGTGGAGACCAGGATAGCAGAGAAGGACCTCTACCAGGCTGCGGGCAGCGGGATCACGATCGAAAACGGAACGGATATCTCTCTTGAGGGTATCGAACACTCTGGGATCCGGGTGATGCTATTGCACATTCTCTGCTTTTCTCTGGTCCGCCTGCTCTGCAACCTGGTTGAGATGAGAGATCAATTGTTGAACATCGATTCCGTGGACCTGAGCGCCCTGTTCGATGTTCTCGAAACGGGCCGCCGAGCATCCCAGGCACCCCAAACCCGCCTGCATGAAAACCCTGATTGTCTCCGGATATTTGTTCACTACCTCTTCGATGGTCATCTCTTTGGTGATCTTCATCCTATCTTACCTCCCTGTCTCGGGGCCCATGGTGATGCCTCACTGCGCGCTTATCCTATTGCGTCCTTTCGGTCTTGTCAAGCGATCATGTTTCTTCCTGCCTGAAAGCCAAGGAGATAGAGAAAATAGGCGAGAGGAGTTCTGCTGATTTGTGGTTGCAGGTGAGGGATTGCTACGCTGCCAATGGGGAAACCGGAGGCCAGAATAGCTCGTTCCTCCTTGGAGGAGCTGATATCCTCCATTCTTTCTCAGAACACCAGCGACCAAAACTCCAGCCGTGCCTTCTCCTCTTTTCGCCAACATTTTCCGCAGTGGCAAGCGGCTCGGATGGCTACCCTCTCAGAGATCGAGGAGACGATCCGCGGAGGGGGGCTTAGCCGGGTAAAGGCAAGGAGGATCAAAGCCATCCTGGAAGAGGTGGAACGGCAGAAAGGTGAACTGAACTTGGAATTCCTCCGCCATCTCCCCGACGGAGAAGTGCGGTCCTATCTGGGGCAGTTTGCAGGGGTGGGACCAAAGACCATTGCCTGCGTGATGCTCTTCTCTCGGGGAAGGCCAGCCTTCCCGTGGATACGCATGTTTATCGTGTAGTCTGCCGACTGTTGGGAGGGAAAAAGAGATGGAGGCCAGCCCAGCTTCAACGAATGCTGGAGGAAGATGTCCCCGCTGGGAAGATATATTGCCTCCATCTGCTGCTGGTTCGCCACGGCCGCGGAATTTGCAAGCCACGGCGCCCGCTCTGCCAGCAATGCAGCCTTCTTGTCATCTGCGATCATGGAAAAAGAATCAGAGCCTATGAATCGAGACCTTGAGTCGCTGCAAGAGACATTGGAGAGGTTCATCCTCCCTAGGCTCCGGGATGTTGCAGCAGGATGGCCTTTCCCGCTCTATTTGGTAGGGGGAGTGGTCCGAACCTTCCTGATGGCTGGTTGCAGCACTAAAGATAGAGATGTCGATCTGGTCACTCAGGGGGAAATCGCGGCCTTGGCCCACCGGCTGGCGGATCGTCTGGGGGGGCATGTCTTTCCTTTGAATGAGGGTACCTGGAGGATCGTATTTCGAGCCGATGATAGACAGCAATGGCAGCTCGATATCTCTAAATTGAAAGGAGAGAGCATCGAAACGGACCTGAGTAGGCGGGATTTCACCATCAATGCCCTGGCCTGGGAAGTCGGCAGCAGGGAACCGCGAATCTTGGACCCCCTCCGCGGCAGGTTAGATCTGGAAAAGCGGATCATCCGTTGCTGCTCGCCCCAGTGCTTCTGGGACGATCCGTTGCGGCTGCTTCGAGCGATTCGGTTCCAGGCCCAGCTAGGCTTCCTGATCTCCGAAGAGACCTTGCAGGAGATGAAAGAGAGGGCTCCGCTCTTAGCGGGTGTATCCCGAGAAAGAGTTCGGGACGAGTTCTTTCAGATCCTCGCTGCTCAATCATCCTGGAGGCACCTGCAGCTGCTGAAGGAATTGGGCCTTTTGGAACAGGTAGTCCCCGGGGTAGAGGCCATGTATGGGTTGCACCAGGGTGTACGCCACCGCCTTCCTCTCTGGGAACACTCCCTGCAAACGGTGCGCGCTCTGGAAGCCTTGTTACCGCAACTCCCTTGCCTCATACCTTCTCATGGTGGCTATGCCGAATCCCGGCTCAAGATGCCATTGGAGGGGGGGATAGATATAAAGCTTGCCCTCAAATTGGTCGCCCTCCTGCATGACCTAGGAAAGCCCTTCACCCGAACGGTAGACGATACTGGGAAGGTGAGATTCAGGGGGCACGAAGAGGAGGGGAGGGCAAGGATCGGAGAGATCTGTCGATCTCTTCGTCTGGGCAGAAAGACCAAGGATTGGGCGGAGCAGCTAGTAGGATCCCATCTTCGTCCCGTCCTGCTTTCCGCCGAGGAGCAATGGACGAGGCGAGCCAAATTTCGGTTTTTTCGTGACCTGAAGGATTCGGGCTTTGATCTGCTGCTCCTCGGTTGGGCTGATCTTCAGGCCACGGTAGGAGAAGAGGATCCTCAGCTGTTGCGCTACCGGTCATTTTTTCAAGAGATGATCGAATATTATAGGGAGGATTTCATGGTTCAAGAACGGGGTCCCCTGGTGAGGGGGAATGACCTGATCCGCGAATTTGGCCTGCGCCCCGGCCGGAAGATCGGGATCCTGCTGGAGAAGGTCCGGGAGGCTCAGGCAGAGGGCAGGCTGGAAACCAAGGAAGAGGCCTTGGACCTTGTGCGCGATCAACTCGCGCGGTGGTCAGGGGTGGATGAGGATGGGGTGCAATCGGGAGAGGAAAAATAATGGGATTGACAAGGAGCGCTCTTGTGGTTATACATACAGAGGAGAAGCGGGAGTAACTCAGTCGGCAGAGTGTCAGCTTCCCAAGCTGAAAGTCGCGGGTTCAAATCCCGTCTCCCGCTCCATCGGCTAGCGTCCTCTCTTCTCGCCGTTCTCGATCTTCACTTCCCTTTGCGGGCCGGCCCAATCCTTGCCTCAGTGTCAATCTCACCGCATGACTTATCACCTTCCCCTGGCTGCTAGGACCACCCTCAGCGTCCGGAATAGAATGGAAAGGTCTAGGAGGAAGGAGATGTTCTTGATGTAGTAGAGGTCGAATTCCAGCTTGATCTGGGATTCCTCGACCGAGGAGGCATAGCTCGATTCGATCTGGGCCCATCCGGTAATGCCCGGCTTGACCGAGAGCCTTTCCATGAAGTAGGGAACCTTGGTTTTCAACTCTTCCAGGAACTCTCTCCGCTCTGGCCGGGGACCCACCAAGCTCATCTCGCCCCGCAGCACATTCCACAATTGGGGGATCTCGTCGAGCCTCCATCGGCGGAGAAATCTGCCCACTCTCGTCACCCTGGGATCGTCCATTGTGGCCCAAACGGGACCGGTGGCTTCCTCTGCCCCCTGGATCATGGAGCGGAACTTGATCAGGCGAAACGGGTGGCCGTCCTTTCCAATTCGTTCCTGGAGAAAAAAAATGCTGCCCCGGCTTTCCAGCTTGATGGCAATGGCGATGACCAGGGAAAGGGGGAGGGTGAGGAGGAGACCCAAGATCGAGATCAGGACGTCCATGAGCCTCTTGATCCGGTGGACATGGATGCGGGGAAGATTGATGTAGGAGATGAGAAACCACAGATCATCTATGAACTGGATGGGTATCCGTTTGAAGTATTCCTCGGAGAAGCCGATGGCGTCTCGAATCTCGATACCCTTATGGCTGAGATTGACCAGGTTTCGGATCAGGGGCCCGAATCGATCCGAGGAAAGCGCCACCACCAGCACATCCGGCTTCTCCTGTTCCACTATTCGACACAGTTCCGAGGCCTCACCCAGGACAGAGGCCTCCCACTCAATGGCTGGATTGGGCCCTTCCAAAGAGACGAGGCCGACCAGTTCCAAGTCCACATCCGTTTTGATCTGACGGATCAAGGGCAGTATTCGATCCGGTTCGACCGGATCGACGACCAGGATTACCCTTTTGGTAAATGCGCCCCTGCTCCTTTGCTGGGAATAGTACCAGCGCGAAAGTAGGACTCCGGTGAAGACAAAGAGGCCAAAGAGGCTCAGAATGCCCCTGCCCAAGAAGGTCTGCCAGCGGCCGTAAAAGGCAAGATAGAGGATGAAAACGGACGACAGAATGGCACTCAAGGTGGCTATGCCTATTCGCAGAGCTTCTCGTCCTCCCCGGTAGTCTTTCTTGGTCTGGTAAAGATCGGCCACATAGAGTGTGAGGACGAAGAGCGGCAGGACGAGGATCAAGGCTGGCCATCTCTCGCAAATGTAGCGGGGCAGTCCTCTGAATCCGAAACGGATCAGTGCCGCCAACCCGAAGGATAACAGGAAGATCAGGAGATCGATCAGAACCAGACAAAATGCCTGCAGGGAAATCGGTCTCTTAGTCGATCTCAGCATGATGGAACCTTCCCGTTAAGGTGAAAGTCAGCGATACACGGAGCCAATGCCCGAAGATACAGTGTGCGCTGACAAAATGTCCATCGGTGGCGCTCACAGCAGGTCCGCTTCCGCTTGCTCCAGCAAAGTTGCCAAGCGGGAAGATACCTCGACGACTCGCAGATGGTAGCCCTCGGCGCGAAGGGAGGTCAAGAATTCCCGGTGCGAGCGACCGCGGCGATAGGCTGGCTCACGGGGTGGGTGATTCAGGTACCTATCCATCAACCCGAGGTCGGGGTCGAGGAGGAGGGAGCCCTGGTAGAAGAAGACCCATTTCCCCCTTGCCTGGGTTACAAAAAGGCAGCAACCCAGTATCTTCCGGTCGTGGATGACGAGATCGGAGACGCCGCAGTGGTACAGGTCTCGTACCCCCAGCGCCCTCAGTGACTTCTCCACGAGATTATTGATAGCCCTGGGGTAATGAAGATGGCCCCGGAAGAAAGGGGTGCTGGCTGCCACGGAAATCACTAGCATACCGGAGGAAAGGAGGACGCTTTGCCCCCCTCCCTGCCTCTTGATCACGGCTATTCCATCTCGGCGGCAAGCTTCCTCTTTGATCTCCTCCTGGGGACGACTGGAACGGCCCAAGACCACCAGGGGAAGCGTTGGTTCCCACAGGCGATATTTCAGACCATCACCTTCTTTCGCTGCTGAAAGCAGATCCTCGTCGATCAGGCACTTTGCCGCAACCGTTTCGGCCACTGTTTCCTTGACAAAGGATATCACAGGGGCTTTAATTAACACAAATGATCGAGGCGGGTCAAAGAGGTTAAAGGGATTTAGGGGAAAGGA
>Ga0078972_1008078_pt1 | contig 22503 bp, 18 predicted proteins | sample YelNatPaOPGAMG01_FD_67568 | JGI IMG/M metagenome (GOLD analysis project Ga0078972, IMG submission 67568) | Hot spring thermophilic microbial communities from Obsidian Pool, Yellowstone National Park, USA - OP-RAMG-01 (SPADES assembly) (version 2) | ecosystem: Environmental > Aquatic > Thermal...
TGACGGCGCCCTGCCGGGTTCCCGCATCCGCTTTGTGGTGAACGGCCAGCCGGCCTGGGCGATGGGGCCAGGCGAGCCGGTGTGGACCTCGTACGGGGATATCACGCAGATTCACCTGCGCCAGACGCGGTACACGAGCCAGCGGCTGAGCCTGGGCGACGGCTGGAACCTGATCTCGTTCAGCGTACAGCCGGCGGATACCAACCTGCGCAATCTGCTGGCCAGCATGAGCGGTACGCTGAAAGTGGTGCAGAGCATGCGCTGTGAACAGGGCGCGCTGTCCTATTATCCCGACCTGCCGGAGGGCATGAACACCCTGCGCACGTTTGAGTTTGCCAACGGCTACTGGGTGCGCATGGACGGGGACGGCGCATGGGAGCTGAGCGGGCTGGAGGTGCCGACGGATCTGCCTCTGCCGCTCTGCCGCGGCTATAACCTGGTGAGCTTCCTGCCGCGAGTGCCCATGTCGGTGGAAAGCGCGCTGGTGTCCATCGCCGGCAAGTACCGGGTGGTGATGAGCTTTGACCCGGCGCTCGGCGCTCGCTCCTATTATCCTGACCTGCCGCCCAGCCTCAACACACTGCGGACGCTGGAGCCGGGCAAGGGATACTGGATTTATATGACGAGCGCCGGCGAACTGCGCTACCCGCTCCCGTGAGCGGATGGCTCAGGGATGCAGTATGCGGATGAAGCTGTAGCGTTCCGCCACCGCCTGCAGTTCCGGGACGAGCTGGCGCAGGGTGCGCGCCGTCAGCTCGCGGGCGGCATCCATTCCGAAGTACTGGCGGATCACCTCTATCTGCCGGCTGAGGAAGGTGCGGTAAACGTGGGCCAGCTTGTCCAGCTCCAGGTCCGGCGATGTCTCATCCACAATGTGACCGCTCTCAATGCGGATGGGGATGTCCTGGCAGGCGCGGTTGACCGCCTGTTCGCAACTGGTGTCGGACGGGTGCTTGCGCAGTACTAGTGTGCCCCGGCAGTTCAGCTCCGCGATCTCGCGGAAGGCCCTGCGGAGATGAATCCGCTCCATATCGCCGTAGCGGATGGCGCCGGCGGCGAGCAGGGTGTAGGCGATGCGCGAGGCCTCAAAAAGCGTCAACTGGAGCCGGCCGGCGATATCCGTGATATCGCGACTGCCATCCACCTCCTTGAGGAACGCCTTCTCTGCCTCTGTTAACCCAAGCTGTTCCAACTCCTCCCGTCTCATGCTGACCTCGAAGACGGCCTCGGGTGAGGACACCAGCCGGCGGATAGTTTCCCAGTTGTCCACCCAACGGCATCCTTCCAGGATGAGCTGAGTGGTGGTGAGCTGGATGGGGATGCACCACTGGTGCTGGGGCTGGGATTGGTCAAAGGTGAACTCGCCGGCCTGCCAGCGGAAGAGGTCGAATATGGCGCGGAGAGAATCTTCCATGGAAGGCGGTGTCGCTTCCGCCTGGTCCAGGCGGTAGCCGGCGATACAGTTGGGCTGGCCGCGCACGAAGTTGATGGCTCTGCCCAGCACGCCGTCGGTGACGGTGAGGGTGCCGGAGTGCTTGCCGGAAGCGATCAGGCGCAGGAGGTCAGGAAGATGGTACTGCCGCAGGTCGCCGGCCATGACCATCAATCCTCGTTTGCCTGGTGCTTCGAGGGCGCCGGCGTTTCCCTGGATGGATTCGATCAGCTCTCCCATCCACATGCGTTCCATGGTGATGAAACGCAGGGTGTGGTCGAAGATGGCGCGCAGGCGTGGGTTGAGGTCTGGCTCCTGTTCCATGGTCTCTCGCACCTGCATCTGCCACTGGCGCAGGGATTCCATGCGCTGTTCCATCAGCGCCAGGGCGCGTTCAATAGGGAGGCGGTTCAGCAGGTAGATGCTCAGGTCGTAGTCGAAGTGGACGGGGACATGGCCGGCGGCGTGCGCTTCCAGCGTCTCGAAGAATGCCTGCTGGCCGGCCTCGGTCAGCAGGTATATCGCCTTGTCCACCGAGCCGCGCCGCTGTCGGATTTCGGAGACATAGCCCCGGTCGCGCAGTTTCCCCAGCGCATAGTACACGCCGGGCATGCTGATGTTGAACCAGCGGTCAATGCGCTCGGCCTTGATCAGTTGGTACAGCTCGTAGCCGTGCATGGGGCGTTCCTGGAGGAGCCCCAGCACCAGCAGGTCCAACGGCGTTAATGCCGGCGTTCCCATGTTCGCTCCTTTTCCCGCAAAAAATGCCCTGCGGGGACTTGACAACTGGAAAAAAGCTGTTATAATTATCACAGAAGACTAAGCCATATTATACTCAGTCCTGAATATTTTGTCAAGCTGTCCTCTTGGTTGGAGCGGGTTCCTGGCGTTCGCAGAGCATCGGTCCATGGAGCTGTCCTGTATGAACGGTACGAACAAGAAATCCCGATCGGTCCTGTCCCGCAAGCAGTTCCTCAAGGCCGGCCTGGCCGGCACCATTCTCATTGCCGCCGGCGGCAAGCTGATGACCCTCGATCAAGCGTTGGCGGAGGCGCGCGGCAAATACGCCCTCATCATTGACCTGAACAAATGCACCGGCTGTCGCGCCTGTGAGCTGGCCTGTCATCAGCGCAACGAGCTTCCCGGGGATATGTCCTACATCCGCATCTACCCCAAACAGAAGCCGGATGGAAGCCCCTATTTCCTGCCGGTGCAGTGTCAACACTGCGTGAAGGCGCCCTGCGAGAGCGTCTGTCCTACCGGCGCCACCTATCACCATGAAAGTGGGGCCGTGCTGGTGAATGACAAGACCTGCGTCGGATGCCGCTACTGCATGGTGGCCTGTCCTTATGATGCGCGGCGCTACGATGAGGAAAAGGGCATCGCCGAAAAGTGCTGGTTGTGCCTGGACTGGGTGTTGGGAGGCGGTGTGCCGGCCTGCGTGCAGGCCTGCGCGCCGGGCGCCCGCCTCTTCGGCCGGCTGGATGACCCGGACAGCGAGGTGAGCCAGCTCATCGCTTCCGGCCGCGCCAAACCCCTGCATCCGGAATTCGGCACGGAGCCCGGCATCCTGTTTTACATCTTCCCCGGTGAATAAGGCCAGGAGGAGAGAGCATGGGACAAACACATTGGGGGTGGCTGGTCGCCATCTATCTGTTCCTCGGCGGCATGGGCGCCGGCTCACTGCTCACCGCGGCGGTGGTGGAGCTGACCGGCGAGCGCTATAAGCACGCCTTCTGCCCGACCACGCTCATCGGCGCCGGCGTCAGCGGCCCATTGGTCATCATCGGCTCCCTTCTGCTGATCTTCGACCTGGGCGCCGGCAAGATGGAACCCTGGCGCATCATCTACATGTTCACCCACTTCACCTCGGTGATGACCTGGGGCATCTGGCTCCTGAGCCTGTTCATCCCGGTGAGCTTGCTCTACGGTTTGATGGAGATCATGGACAATTATCCCGGCATCCTGGCCTGGCTGCGGCGGTTCCTCAAGTTCCTGCCGGCCACACTCCCGTATCGCTCCATCCGGCGGGTGCTGGCAGGGGTGGGCGCCGTCCTGGCGGTCGGGGTGGCCATTTACACCGGCATCCTGCTGTCCGTGGTGCGGGCGGTGCCCTTATGGCACACGCCGCTGTTGCCGCTGTTGTTCCTGGTCTCGGCCGGCTCCACCGGCATGGGCCTGACCATTGACCTGGGCGCCACCATCGCCGTGCCCGACGTGGCCCGCCGCTTCCATGCCCTGCCCATCATCCATATCGTGCTGATCGGCCTGGAAGCGGTGCTGATCGGCCTGGTGCTGGCGGTGGCCTGGCTCCAGGGCGGCGTAGCCGCAGAGTCCGCCCGGCTGATATTCATGGGGCCGCATGCCGTCATTTTCTGGGCGTTTGTGGTGTTCCCGGGATTGTTCTACCCGTTTGTGGTGCACGCGTACGCCATCGGCGCCGGCCGGCATGGGTTTATCTCCGGCATCCTGTCCGGCGCGGGCATTGTCATCGCCGGCCTGTTCCTGCGCTATCTCATCGTCTTCTCCGGCATCCCGGTGGCGCTGTAAGGGAGGGTGAGCATGCTTCCACAGAGTTGGCCTCGTTGGACCCTGATCCTGATCGCGCTGGCACTGGCCGGCGTCGCCATCGGCCTCGGGCTACTGCTCCAGCCCATTGGGGTGGCATTGGCCGGCAAAGCGCCCACGCCGACCCCGACCCTGCACGCCATTGCCTATGCCTTGCCGGCGAAGTCCCAGACCTGCCGCGAATGCCATTTTTCCCTGGACGCGCTGAAGGCCAGCGCGGCGGACCCGAGCAAGGCCGAGGAGTTTCTCATTGAGCCGGAGTCCATCTACAAGCCACACGGCAAGCTGGGATGTGTGACCTGTCATGGCGGCGACGGCACAGTCTCGGATAAGGAGGCCTCGCATAAGGGGTTGATCGCGGATATCACCAAGGATCGGCCGGCGGACTGCATCGTCTGCCATTACAACCTGCCGGCGGAAATCCCCGGCGATCGTCTACGCACCCCGCACAAGATTGTGACGGATAAGATCGAACATGGCCAGGCGCTGGACGTGTACTGCAGTGACTGTCACGGTCAGGTGGGGCACGGCTTTGACCCGGTCTCAGGCAACGTGGTGTGCAACATGACCGTGTGCCTGGACTGCCACGAACAGCGCAACCTGGATATCAAGCTGACGGAATGCAACGCCTGCCATGTGGGGCCGCATGACGTGCAGAACCTGAACTGTGAACTGTGCCACACTTCCACCCAGGATTGGGCGCAGGTGAAAGTGGCGGTGCATCCCATGCCCTTGGTTGGCAAGCACGCCGAGGTTGCCTGTTTTTCCTGCCATCGCTATCCGAACTTCGGCGGTTTGTCCACGCAGTGCGCGGCCTGTCACGAGAAGGCGCACGATTTTGGCGGCGATGATTGTGCCTCGTGCCATGACCCGGCCAACACCTGGACCTTTGCCGCCGGCACCTGGCCCGAGCATGTGCAGGTCTGGGATCAGTACAAGGGCAAACATACCCAGGTGGACTGCGTCGGTTGTCACATTGATGGTCTGCGGGCCAAGATTGCGTCGAACTGTGATGCCTGCCATGCCAAGCCCTCTTCCCATAATCAGGACGCCTACGCCGGCGACTGCGTGAAGTGCCACCAGGCGGACCAGGCCTGGGAAAGCGCCACCAAGCCGGCTGGCGGATGATCGCTTCGCTGTGTCACGATGGGCGCGCTCATCGACACACTATACACCAAATGAGTTAAGGAGAGGTGGCTATGAAGAAGTTTGCACTGCTCAATCTGGTCGTCGTGCTGGCGCTGTTGGTGGCCGGCGTGGCCTATGCCGCGGAGGACATCCTGGCGGCGGCCAAGGCCTACTTCAGCGGCGGCACCAAGAACATCACCGCTCAGGCGCTCTATGAGAACCTGAACGACGGTGATCCGTCCAACGACCCCTTCATCCTCAGCGTTCGCTCGGCCGAGGACTACGCCAAGGGGCACATCAAGGGCGCGGTGCGCATGGATGCGAACGCAGTCTTCAACCCCGAGAACCTGGCGCAACTGCCCAAGGATAAGCCCATCGTGGTGTACTGCTACACCGGCCAGACCGCGAGCTGGGTGACCGCCGGCCTGCGCATGCTGGGCTATGATGCCTACAACCTGCTCTTCGGCATGAGCGGCTGGAGTAACAACCCCGAGGTCTATGTCCGCCGTTTCGATCCCTCTACCGTGCCCGACTATCCGGTGACCACCGAGGCGGTGCAGGCGACCGGCAATTACCCCCTGCCCAAGCCGCGGGGCGACACTGTCCAGGCGGCACTGCAGGCCGCTCTGAAGGACGGCCCCAAGTACGTGCAGGTGAAGACGCTGTACGAGAACCTGAACGACGGCGATACCAGCAACGATCCGTTCATCATTGATGTGCGGGCCGCCGAGCACTATGCCAAGGGCCACATCGCCGGCGCGGTCAACATGAACCCCAAGGAAATGTGGGATGCCGCCACGCTGGCGAAGATCCCCTCCGACCGCCAGGTGGTGGTCTACTGCTACACCGGCCAGACCTCGGCCCAGGTCGCTATGGCCCTGCGGGCGCTGGGCTACGATGCCTACAGCTTGCAGTTCGGCATGCAGGCGTGGAGCGCCAATCCGGAGATCGCGGTGAACCGCTTTGACCCGAGCAAGGTCCCTGGCTATCCGACCGAGGGCACTGCTTCCGGCGCCGCGGCCGAGGCGCAGGCTACGCCGGCCACCCTGCCGACCACCGGCGGTGCGGTCTTCCCCGTCGAGGGCCTGGTGCTGGGTCTGGGCGCGCTGAGCCTGGGCGCGGGCCTGGCTCTGCGCCGGCGGAAGTCCGCCTAGTCGTCTAAGCCAGTATCCCTCTGGTGGATGGGTGAACCCCATCCACCAGAGGACAGTCCATCTCAAAAGGATTTGCCGTACTGCCTTGTCTCATTCTTTGCAGTGCAGGATGTCCTTGTCCATCCCTTCTCAGGGAGAGATGCCATGAGTGAGTTTCTGCGAAAACACGTCCGATGGGTGGGGCCGGTGGTCCTGATGCTCATCGGTCTGCTGGTGATGGTGGCGGCGGCAGGATGCGGGCCGGCCCCCACGCCGATTACCCCTGTCCCGCCCACGCCGACCCAGTATGCGCCGCCGGCCGTTCAGCCGACGCCGACGACGCCGCCCAAGCCTACGCCGGTGCCGTTGTCTTTCCCTCTGCCGGCGCCGGCGAAGACCGGGGACGGCTTCGTGAAGGCGGACGATTCCAACTGCCGCACCTGCCACACCGATGAAGCCAAACTGCGGGAGCTGGCGAAAGAGCCGGAGAAAGGCCCCAGCCTGTCAGAAGGCGAGGGTTGAGGAGGCGAAGTGCCTCAGGTTGAGGCATGGCAAAAGGTCTTCATCAACGGCAAGCAGTTCCCCGCCAGCCTGCATGACCGGTTCGGATGCATTACCTGCCACGGCGGCAAATCCGGTGTGGATTCCATGGAGGCGCACGAGGGCGTGGTGCGCGAGCCGGATGCGCAGAAGGCGTGTGAGCCCTGCCATCGCGAGATCGTGACCACGGATGCCACCAGCCTGCATAGCACGCTGGCCGGCTACCGCACGGCCCTGTACGCGCGCAGTGCGCCCGACAAGTATCCGCAGATTGACCAGATGATGGCCAATCACTGCAATAAATGTCACACCTCCTGCGGGCAGTGTCATGTCAGCATGCCCACCAACCTGGACGGTGGTCTCCTGCAGGGACATGATTTTAAGAAGATCCCGCCCATGAACCTGACGTGTACCGGCTGTCATGGAAGCCGCGTCAATGATGAATATAAGGGCGAGAATGAGGGAATACCGGCGGATGTGCACTGGCAGAAGGCCGGCATGGCCTGCTTCCGCTGTCATTCGGAGGAGCAGGCGCACGGTGCGCTGGGCGAAAAGAAGCACCGCTATGACGGCCCGCCGACGCCCGACTGCCGCGAATGCCATACCGATGTGAAGCCCGGCGACGGCGTCGAACAGCATACCGAAAAGCACCTGGAACTGCTGGCCTGCCAGGTCTGTCACGCGACCACCTACAAGAACTGCTACTCCTGCCACGTGGCACAGCAGGACGGTATCCCGTACTACAAGATCGCCAAGACGGTCATGGATTTCAAGATCGGCCTGAACCCACTGCGCAGTCCGGAGCGCCCGTGGAAATACGTCGTGGTGCGGCATGTGCCCATTGCGCCGGATGACTACGAGTACTACGGCAAGGACCTGCTTCCCAACTACGATGCTCTGCCGACATGGAAATATGCCACGCCGCATAACATCCAGCGGGTGACGCCGCAGAACCAGTCGTGCACCAACTGTCACGGCAATCCGGACGTCTTCCTGACCGAGAAGGACCTGCTCCCGTATGAGGTGAAGGCCAACGAGGGAGTGGTGGTGAAGGAAATCCCCGGGTTCTGAGCCGGCGCTCATGAATGCAAAACGGGGCATCGCCGTATGGACGATGCCCCGTTTTGATTTTGTCGTTCCGGGGCGGGCGTTCACTGCCGCCGGCCGTAGATCTCCTGCAGGCTGTACACGGCGAGGGACCCTTGCTGGAGCGCCCGGATGGCCCCTACTGCAGACATGGCCGCTGATAAGGTGGTGAGCAGAGGCACCTGATACTGGGTGGCGGCGGCGCGGATGCGCATGCCGTCGCTGTAGGCATGGTGGCCCAACGGGGTGTTGATGATGAGGTCCACCTGGCCGGCGGCGATGGCGTCCACCACATGGGGCGAACCCTGGCTGACCTTGTTCACCGCTTCCACTTCCAGCCCCACCCTGCGGAGCCATTCGGCGGTGCCGGGGGTGGCCATCAGGCGGAACCCCAGCCGGCTCAGGTCGCGGGCGATTTTCAGGATGGCGCCCTTGTCATAATCATTGACGCTGATGAGGGCGGTGCCGCGGGTGGGTAAGGGCATATTGGCCGCCATTTCGGCTTTGGCGAAGGCCTCGCCGAAAGAATTCCCGATGCCCATGACCTCGCCCGTACTGCGCATTTCTGGGCCGAGGCGGGCGTCCACGCCGGCAAACTTGCGGAAGGGCAGGACGCTCTCTTTGACGAAGAACTTCTTCACCTCCGGTTCCTGGGTGAAGCCGATCTCGGCCAGGGACTGGCCGGCGATGACCCGGGCGGCGATCTTCGCCAGCGATACCCCGGTCGCCTTGCTGACAAAGGGCACCGTCCGGGAAGCGCGCGGGTTGACCTCCAGCACGTAGACGATCTCGTCCTTGATGGCGAACTGCACGTTCATCAGACCACGCACCTTCAGCGCCAGGCCGAGCTGGTGGGTATACTCGCGGATGATGTTCAGATGATACAGGCTGACCTTGTAAGGAGGCAGGACGCAGGCAGAGTCGCCAGAATGCACGCCGGCTTCCTCGATGTGCTGCATGATGCCGCCGATCACCACCCGCTCGCCGTCCGCCACGGCATCTACGTCAATCTCAAAGGCATCTTCGAGGAAGCGGTCCAGCAGGAGGACACTGCCCTCCGAAGCGCGCATCGCCTCTTCCAGGAAGGCGTCCAGCTCTTCCATGTTATACACGATGACCATCCCGCGCCCACCCAATACATAGGATGGGCGGAGCAGGAGGGGAAAGCCAATACGTTGGGCGACCTGGCGAGCTTCCTCGGGCGTGCGGGCCACGCCGCTTTCGGGTTGGGGGATGTCCAGCTCCTTCAACAGGGCGCTCATGCGGCCGCGGTCCTCCGCCAGGTCAATGGAGTCCGGCGAGGTGCCCCAGACGGGGACGCCGGCGGCCTCCAGCGCCCGCGCCAGCTTCAGCGGCGTTTGTCCCCCGAACTGCAGGACGACGCCGTCCGGCTGTTCCACATCCACGATGTTCAGCACATCCTCGAGCGTCAGCGGCTCGAAGTACAGGCGGTCTGCGGTGTCGTAATCGGTGCTGACGGTCTCCGGGTTGCAGTTGACCATGATGGTCTCATAGCCCAGCTCTTTCAGGGCAAAGCAGGCGTTGACACAGCAGTAATCGAACTCGATGCCCTGGCCGATGCGGTTGGGGCCGGCGCCGAGGATCATTACCTTGCGCCGGCGCGATGGATGGGCCTCGCAGTGCGGCTCATACGTGGAGTAGAGGTAGGGGGTATAGGCCTCGAACTCGGCGGCGCAGGTGTCCACGCGGTAGTACGATGGGACGATGCCGAGGGCTTTGCGGCGAGCGCGGGCGGCGGCCTCGCCATCCTTTCCCGCGCCGCACAGACGGGCGATCTCTTGGTCGGAGAAGCCGGCGCGTTTGGCCTCCAACCAGAGCGCCGGCGGGAGCGTCTCCAGCGTGTGGCCGGCGATGCGGTCCGCAAGTGCCCGCAGTTCGGCGATCTGCTGGACGAACCAGGGGTCATAGCCGCTGGCCTGGCTGACTTCCTGCACCGATGCCCCCTGACGCAGGGCTTGGGCGGCGTGGAACAGCCGCTGGGCGGTGGGAGTGCGGCAGGCGGCGAGCGGGTCGGGGACCCGGTAGCGCGCCGGCTCCAGCCCGTCAATGCCCAGCTCCAGACTGCGGATGGCCTTGTGCAGTGCCTCTTTGAAGGTCCGGCCGATGGCCATCGCTTCGCCCACCGATTTCATCTGCGGGCCGAGGGTCGGGTCCACGCCGGGGAATTTCTCGAAGGCCCAGCGCGGCATCTTGACCACGACGTAGTCCAGCGATGGCTCGAAGGAGGCCGGCGTCTCGCGGGTAATGTCGTTGCGGATCTCGTCCAGCGTATAGCCGACGGCGACCAGCGCGGCGATCTTAGCGATGGGAAAGCCGGTGGCCTTGGACGCCAGGGCAGAGGAGCGCGAGACGCGCGGGTTCATCTCGATGACCATAACGCGGCCGTCCTGCGGGTTTACGGCAAACTGCACGTTGGAGCCGCCGGTCTCGACGCCGACGGCGGACATGACGATGCGGGCCATATCGCGCAGGCGCTGAAGCTCGCGATCAGTGAGGGTCATCGCCGGCGCCACGGTGATGCTGTCGCCGGTGTGCACACCCATGGGGTCCATGTTCTCGATGGAACAGACCACCACGAAATTGTCAGCGGCATCGCGCATCACCTCCAGCTCGTATTCCTTCCAGCCGAGAAGCGATATCTCGACCAGCACCTGATGGACCGGGCTTTCGCGCAGGCCGTGATCCACGACGCGGCGCAGTTCCTGGTCGTTGTGGGCGACGCCGGCGCCGCTTCCGCCGAGGGTGAAGGACGGCCGCACCAGGAGCGGGTAGCCGATTTCCCTGGCGAACTGCAGGGCCTCTTCGACGGAGGAGACCAGGCGGTTGGGCGGGGTGGGGAGGCCGGCGGCCCGCATGGCGGTGTCGAAGAGCCGGCGGTCCTCGGCGGTTTCGATGGCCTTCAGCTTGGCACCGATCAGCTCGACGCCGTAGCGCTCGAGGATGCCGGCGCGCGCCAGCGCCACGGCGAGGTTTAAGCCGGTCTGCCCACCGACGGTGGGGAGCAGGGCATCGGGGCGCTCGCGGGCGATGATTTTCTCCAGGATATCCGGGTGCAGGGGCTCGACATATGTGACATCGGCGAATTCCGGGTCCGTCATGATAGTGGCGGGGTTGGAATTGACCAGCACGACGCGGTAGCCCTCTGCCCGCAGGGCTTTGCACGCCTGCACGCCGGAATAATCGAACTCGCAGGCCTGACCGATGACGATGGGGCCGGAGCCGATGATGAGGATGGTGCGGATGTCGGTGCGTTTCGGCATGGTTGCATCTCCTCAAGAAAGCCGGCGTTCCAGCATGAGCTGGCGGAAGTGATGGAAGAGGTGTACGGCATCGTGCGGGCCAGGGCCGGCCTCGGGATGGAACTGCACGCTGAAAGCCCCATATGCCTTGTGCCGCAGGCCCTCGACACAGCCGTCGTTCAGGTTGATATGGGTGATTTCGGTGCCCTGGGGCAGGCTATCGGCATCCACGGCGAAGCCGTGGTTGTGCGTGGTGATTTCCACCTGCCCCGTCAGCAGGTTTTTCACCGGCTGATTGATGCCGCGGTGGCCGAATTTCAGCTTGTAGGTGCGGCCACCCAGCGCCAGCGCCAGTATCTGATGTCCCAGGCAGATGCCGAAAATAGGCCGGCGTCCCAGCAGTTGGCGCACGGACGCGATGGCATAGGTGACGGCGGCCGGGTCGCCCGGCCCGTTGGAGAGGAAGACGCCGTCGGGAGAGAGGGAGAGCACCTCTTCCGCCGGCGTGTTCGCCGGCACGACCGTGATGCGCATGCCACAGCGCCGCATCAGCCGCAGGATGTTGTGCTTCAGGCCGAAATCGTAGGCCACCACATGCAGGGTCGGTGTGGCATCCGCGCCGGGGATGCCGCTGGGGTACCAGATGGGGTCCGCCGGCTCATCCCAGGTGTACGGCTCCCGACAGGTAACCTGGCTGACCAGTTCCTGCCCGCTCATGGAGGGGATGGAGCGGGCCTTCTCCAGCAGACGGCCGGCGTCGTCATCGATCGAGGAGAGCACGGCCCGCATGGCGCCCTGGGTGCGGATGTGGCGCACCAGGGCGCGGGTGGGGCAGTCAGCCATGGCCACAATGCCGTTCTGCCGGAGGTAGTCATCCAGCGGCATGGCAGCGCGCCAGTTGCTGACGATGGGGCTGGGGTTGCGGATGACAAAGCCGGCCAACCAGGGCCGGCTGGATTCATCATCCTCCCGGTTGATGCCGACATTGCCGATGTGCGGCGCGGTCATGACGACGATCTGGCCGCGATACGAGGGATCGGTCAGCACCTCCTGATAGCCGGTCATGCCGGTGCTGAACACGATTTCGCCGGCGGTCTCACCGACCGCGCCGAAGGCACGGCCGCGCAGGACCGTTCCGTCTTCCAGTACCAGGGTGGCTTGGGTCATGTGTGCATCCCTCCAGGCGCGCGGGGATAGATCTGCCGGCGCAGGCCGGCGGCCGATCAAAGCTTTCGATTGGTCAGGCTGGATGCTTGCTGTGGCGGCTCTGCCGGGGAAGCCTGTCATTTGTACGAACAATTATATGAAAATGGGCGGGGGTGTCAAATGTCAATGGTCAGCATGCCGGCAAGTGCCGGCAAATGCCGGCAAAAATGGTATTTTGCCCGAGGGGATTTTGATTATTCTAGGGCTTTGATGTATAACCTTTGCGCTGAAAGGTGTTTTATCACGAGAACCGCTTTGGCGGCGGTCAATTCTCGAAAAAGGAGGATGAGAACACCCCCTATGGAACTGATGGAAACTCGCGAACTGGAAGAGCCTCCCGGTAGTTTCGAAGAGCCTCCTGGTAGTGCTGAGGAGCCTCCTGGTGCATGGAGCCATATTCCTGCTGAACTGTGGAACGATTGGCGCTGGCAGTTAAGCCACCGCCTGCGCACCGTTGAGGATTTTGCTCGGGTCGTTCGCCTGACCGACGAAGAGAGAGAAGCTCTGGCGGCACCCGGGCATTTTCGCGTCGCTGTTACCCCCTATTTCGCCAGTCTGATGGACCCGGATGATCCGAACTGTCCCATTCGCCGGCAGGTGATCCCGACGACGGCGGAACTCACGCCGGCGGAATGGGAGTATGAGGATTCCCTGGCGGAGGATGCCCATTCGCCCGTGCCGGGGCTGGTGCACCGCTATCCGGATCGGGTGCTGATGCTGGTGACCACCCAGTGCGCCAGCTACTGCCGCTTCTGCACCCGCAGCCGGCTGGTGGGTGATTCCCATGCGCAGATGGGCTTCCGGGTCTATGAACAGCAGTTAGCATATATTGCCGCGCACCCGCAGGTGCGCGACGTCCTGCTCTCCGGCGGAGATCCGCTTCTGTTGGCGCCGCGGGTCCTGCAGTATCTGCTGTCGCGACTGCGGGCTATCCCGCATGTGGAGGTCATCCGCATCGGGACGCGCGTGCCGGTGTTCCTGCCCCAGCGCGTGACCGATGAGCTGGTGCAGATACTGCGCGCCTATCATCCGCTGTGGATGAACATCCATTTCAATCATCCCAAGGAGATCACGCCGGCGGTGGAGCGGGCGCTGGCGCGGCTGGCGGATGCCGGCATCCCGCTGGGAAGCCAGACCGTCCTGCTGGCCGGCATCAACGACTGCCCCAACATCATCACCGCCCTGGTACACCGCCTGGTGCGCAACCGCGTGCGCCCGTACTACCTCTACCAATGCGACATGGTGCGGGGGACGGAGCGCTTCCGCACGCCGGTGCAGAAGGGCATCGAGATCATGGAGGCCCTGCGCGGCCACACCTCCGGCTATGCCATCCCGACCTTCGTCATTGATGCGCCGGGCGGCGGCGGTAAGGTGCCCATCCTGCCCAACTACCTGTTGAGCATGTCGGAGAAGCGGGTAGTGGTGCGCAATTACGAGGGCTTCATCTGTTCTTACGAACAGCCGAGTCACTACGTCTCCCATGACCCGTCCACCTGCCCGTACTGTCAGGCCCGGCGGGAAGAGGGAGCGCAGGCCGGCGTGCGGGGCCTATTGGCCGGCGAGGCGCGCAGTATCGAGCCGGCCGGCTGGCAGGAAGCGCATCAGCGCCCCACGCAAACCGAGATGCCGGCCCACTCCATTAACGTCTCTGCACCGCACGTGCTGGAGCAAGGATAAACGGGTCCGATGGAACCACTGCATGTCGGGTTGGTCTTCAATCTGAAACACCATGTCCAGGTAGGCCCCGATGCTCCGCCGGACGCGCTGGCGGAGTATGACACCGAGGTCACGGTCAACGCCATCAAAGAGGCGCTGGAGGCCGGCGGGCATCGGGTCACCCTGCTGGAGGCGGACGAAACCCTGTGGGATGCCTTGCGCGCCGCCAGGCCGGACATCTGCTTCAATATCGCCGAGGGCCTGCGGGGCGACGCGCGCGAGTCGCACGTGCCGGCCATCCTCGAAATGCTCGCCATCCCGTACACTGGCTCCAAGGTCCTGGCGCACGCCCTTTCCTTAAATAAGGCGGCGGCCAAACGGGTCTGGCGGGACGCCGGCCTGCCCACCGCCCCGTTCCAGGTCTTCGCCCGCGGGGATGAGCCGCTGGCGCCGGAGCTGGAGTTCCCCCTCTTCGTCAAGCCGGTGCAGGAGGGTTCCGGCATGGGCATTGACGAGGGGTCGGTGGTGCGGGACCGGCCGGCCCTGTACGAGCGGGTGCGCTGGCTGATCGCGCGCTACCGCCAGCCGGCGCTGGTGGAGGCCTATCTGCCGGGGCGGGAGTTCACCGTCGGGCTGGTGGGGAACCGCCTGCGCGGCGGCGAGCGGCGCCGGACCGGCTTCTACGACGCGGAGGGCTTCCACGTCTTCCCGGTGCTGGAGATCGACGTCAGCCCTGTGTCCGAGGCCGGCACGCCCTACAGCAGTTACCTGAAGACCGATAAGGCGCTGGACCTGAACTACCTCTGTCCGGCGCCCATTGATGCCGCGCTGGCGGAGCAACTGCAGAAGCTGGCCGTCCAGGCGTTCGAGGTGCTGGGCGGCCTGGATGTGGCGCGGGTGGATTTCCGGCTGGACGCCGCCGGCCGGCCCATGCTGATGGAGATCAACACCCTGCCCGGCCTGAACCCCGTCTACAGCGATATCGTCATTGCGGCACGCGCCGGCGGGGTGGACTACACCACGTTGATTAACGAGATACTGAACCTGGCGCTGGAACGGTACGGCATGGCCTTTGCGGTGGGACATCCTTCCGCCGGCCGGCTCCCCGGCGACAGCTCCGTGGCCAAGAGCAAGCCTGGTTGAGCGCGCACTGACAAAGGAATAGGAGGGGGAAATGGCGGGAGTGGCTCAGGAGATAGCCGGCGTCGTCGTGCTCTTCCGCGACAGCCAGCGGCTGGTCAAGGGGGATCCTCGCGACCTGCTGGCCGAGCGCAGTATGGTGGGCTGTGCGCTGGCGGTGGAAGAAGCCCTGCGGGCCAAGGGCTATACGGCGGTCATTGTGCCACTGCGCGGCGAGATCGAGGACCTGGCCCGCGAGTATCCGCCTACCGAGTGGGTGGTCTTCAACCTGGTGGATGGGGGAGAGGGCCGGCTGTTCGAGGAAGCGCGCGTCGCCTGGGCGCTGGAGGCCATGGGATACTGCTTCACCGGCGCACGCGGCGACACCCTGGCCCTGACCACCCATAAGGGGCGCACCAAAGCCCTCCTGGCCCAACACGGGATACCGACCCCTCCCTGGCGCATCTTCCAGCACGAGGACGAACTGCAGGACGATGCCGATGTGGGGCTGGGCTATCCCGTCATCGTCAAGCCGGTGGCGGAGGACGGCAGTGTGGGGGTGGAATATCCCGCCGTGGCCCATTCCCTGGCGGAGGTGCGCCGGCGCGTGGCCTATATCCGCGAGACCTACTGCCAGGCGGCGCTGGTGGAGGCCTTCATCGCCGGCCGGGAGTTCAATGTGGCCCTGTGGGGCGAGCCGCCCCAGCTCCTCCCCCTGGCGGAGATCGACTTCAGCGCCTTCGCCGACCCGTGCCAGCGCATCGTCTCCTATGCCGCCAAGTGGGTGGAGGGCTCGTTCGAGTACCAGCATACGCCGGCGGTCTTCTGCTCCTCCCTGGACGATGAACTGCGCAGTGCCATCTCCTCCATCGCCGTGGCCGTGTGGGAGATCATCGGCTGTCAGGGATATGCCCGGGTGGATATGCGGGTTTCGCCGCAGGGCATGCCCTATGTGATTGAGGTGAACTGCAATCCGGATATCGCGCCGGACGCCGGCTTCTTCCGCGCCGCCGCCCAGGCCGGCATGTCTTACGCCGATATGGTGGAACATATCGTTGATATTGCCCTGCAAGAGAGGCACTTGTATGATCGAGCCAGCGACAGATGTCGACGGTCCAAGTATACTGCGCATCACCCAGCAGGCCGGCGTCTTTACCGCCGGGGAGGTCCAGTGCGTCCAGGAGCTCTGGTCTCAGTACCTGAACGAGGGTGAGGAGCGCAGCGGCTATTCCTTTCGCGTGTATCGCGAGGGCAGTGTGGTCCTGGGCTACATTTGCTTTGGCCCCCATTCGTTGACCGAAGGGACGTACGACGTGTACTGGATCGCGGTCTCCCCGGAGGCGCATCAGCGGGGCATTGGGAGCCGGCTCCTGCACGAGGCCGAGGAGGAGATCGCCGGCAAAGGGGGACGCAAGGTCCTGATTGAGACCTCCAGCTCCCCGCTCTTTTCCCCAGCGCGTGCCCTGTACGCTCACTGCGGCTATCAGGTCGAGGCGGTGGTGCACGACTTCTATCAGGATGGGGATGACCTGCTGATCTTCTCCAAGCGCCTGCGGGAGAACCGCCGCAAGCCGATGGAGGAGATCGAGGTAGTGTCTATGTAGCGTGCAGTGGGGGCAGTCACCGCCCCCCAGGTGACAAGAGGTGACAGTCAGGTGACAGCCAGGTGACAGTCACCTCCAAGGTGACTGTCACCTGATGTTATTCCTTTTCGTACGGGGTACCGAGGGCCGCCGGCGCGGCGCCCCGCCGGCCGCCGGCCAGCAGGACGATGATGGTCAGGATGTAGGGGAGCATCAGCAGGAACTCGTAGGGGACCGCCTCGAAGCCCAGGGCCTGGAAGCGGAACTGCAGGGCATCGGCCAGGCCGAAGAGGACGGCGCCGGCCAGTGCCAGCCCGGGGTGCCAGCGGGAGAAGATGACCAGGGCGATGGCGATCCAGCCGCGGCCGGCGACCATGTTTTCCGTGAACAGCTTCATCTGCGCCACGCTCAGCACTGCCCCGCCCAGGCCGGCGAAGGCCGCGCCCAGGATGGTGCAGGCGTAGCGGATGCCGGCGACATTCACCCCGGAGGTGTCCGCCGCAGAGGGATGTTCGCCCACCGCCCGCACCTTCAGCCCCCAGGTCGTCTCGAACAGCGCGATCCAGACCAGGATGACCAGCAGGACGGTGAGGTAGACCACGACGTTATGGCGGAAGAGGATGTCGCCCAGGTAGGGGATGTCGGCCAGCAGGGGGATGGGGATCTCCGGCAGGCCGGCGATGCGCGGGGGCCGCTGGGAGACGCCGAAGATCTGGCGGTAGAAGAAGTTGGCGGCGCCCTGGCCGAGGAGCACCAGGGAGATGCCGGCGATGACCTGATTGACTTTCAGGGTGACGGCGAAGTAGCCCATCAGCAGGCCCATGAGCATGCCGGCCAGGATGCCGGCCAGCAGTCCCAAGATGCCACTGCCGGTGGCGAAGGCGGTGGCGAAGCCGGCGAAGGCGCCGAAGGCCATAATGCCCTCGAGCCCCAGGTTCTGCACGCCGGCGCGCTCGGTGATGATCTCGCCCAGCACGGCCAACAGGACCGGCACCGCCAGGCGGATGCCGGAGGTGATGAGGGATATGATGAAGCTGGCTTGCAAAAGGTTATCCCACGACACGGGAGCGATGCCTCCTGAAGGCCTCGCTGGCCAGCACGAAGAGCACGACCAGCGCCTGAATCACCTCTGTCAGCGCCACGGGCAGGCCGACCACACGCTGCATGGAATCGGCGCCGATGACCAGGGAGGCGAAGAAATAGGATGCCAGCAGGGCGCCGAAGGGGTTGAGCTGACCCAGTAGGGCCACGACGATGGCGGTGAAGCCGTACCCGGGCGAGATGTCCTGGATGAGGCGGTGGTGCACGCCGGCGACCTCGATCATGCCGGCGGCGCCGGCCAGCCCCCCGCTGATGACCATGACGATGATGATGTGCCGGGGCACGTCGATGCCGGCGAAGCGCGCCGCATCCGGGTTGGAGCCGACGACCCGCAGGCGGTAGCCCAATGGGGTTTTCCATAGGATGAAGGCGATCAGCGGCACCAGGAGGAGCGCCAGGATCACCCCGATATGGAGTCGTGTGCCGGGCAGTACCGGCAGGGAGGCCGGCGCCGGCAGGACGGCGCTCTGGGGCAGGAAGGAGGTGGGGTCTTTCATCGGGAGGCGCACCTGGTAGCTGACCCAGAAGATGGCGACGTAGTTCAGCAGGAGGCTGGTGACGATTTCGTTGGCGCCCAGGTATGCCCGCAGGAGCGCCGGCACCAGCCCCCACAGCGCGCCGCCGGCGAAGCCGGCGAGGAGCAGGCCGGGGAGCATCAGGGCCGGCGGCAGGTTCGGGAAACTGAGGGCGAACAGCGTGGCGACCCAGGCGCCCATGTACAACTGCCCCTCGGCGCCGATGTTCCAGATGCGGCTTCGGAACGCCAGGGTCAGCCCCAGGCTGATGAGCAGGAGCGGGACAGCGCGCAGGCCGGCCTGTGTGAGCGCGCGAGGGCTTCCGAACGCTCCTTTGATCATGGATTGATATGCCGCCAGCGGGCTGACGCCAACGGCGGCGATGATCAGTGCCCCCAGCAAGAGGGCAAGGATCACCGCCAGGACGGGGGAGCCTTTCAGGAGCACGGACATCGCCGGCGAGGGGCGGTGTGCGCTGGGGAAGGTGGCTCTATCGCTCATGGCCGGCGCTCCCTGGTGCGGTGGGCCTGTCGGCCGGCGGCCGAGGGGGAAGCTCGCACGCTTCTTTGATCGCTCCGGCCATCATCAACCCCAACTGCTCGATGTCCACGCAGGCTGGGTCCACCATCCCGACGATTTGTCCCTCATATATCACCGCAATCCGGTCGCTCAGGGCCAGGATTTCTTCCAGCTCCGTGGAGATCAGGAGCACCCCACAGCCGCGCTCGCGCTGTTCCAGTAGTTTGCGGCGCACGTACTCAGTGGCTCCGATGTCCAGCCCGCGGGTGGGCTGGGCGGCGACCAGAGCTTTGGGCCGGCGGGAAATCTCCCGGGCCAGGATAAGCTTCTGGGCGTTGCCGCCGGAGAGGGTGCCGGCAAAGGCCGCCGGCCCTGGCGCGCGGATGTCGTATTCGCGAATCAGATGGGAGCAGTGTTGTTCCATTTCGCGGTAGCGGAGCATGCCGAAGCGGGTGAAAGGGGGCTTGCCCTCCAGACCGAGGATGCTGTTCTCCGCCAAGGTCATATCGGCCACCATGCCGAAGCGGTTGCGGTCCGCGGGGATATGGGCCAGGCCGGCCTCGAACAGCTCTCGCGCAGAGGCGTGGGTCACGTCCTGGCCGGCGAGCAGGTAGCGGCCGCGGTGGGGGCGGCGCAGTCCTGTGAGCACCTCTTCTAGTTCGGCCTGCCCGTTGCCGTCCACGCCGGCGATGCCCAGTATCTCGCCGGCTCGCACCTCGAGGGAGACACTGCGCAGGGCGGGTAGTCCGCGATCGTCATGCGCCCAGATGTCCTGCAGTGCGATGACCGGGCCGGCGGGGGAGGCCGGCGGTTTCTCAATCGGGCGCATTTCCCGCCCCACCATCATGCGGGCGAGCTCCTGCTTGGTGATGTCCTGCGTGCGGGCGGTGCCGACCACCCGCCCATCGCGCAGGACGGTCACGCGGTGGCTGATGGCCATGACCTCATCGAGCTTATGCGAGATGAAGATGACCGACTTGCCGCCCTGGACAAGAGCGAGCAGGATTTCGAACAGGCGTTCACATTCCTGTGGGGTGAGCACGGCGGTGGGTTCGTCGAGGATCAATACGGTCGCGCCGCGGTACAGCGCTTTAAGGATTTCGACGCGCTGTTGCTCTCCCACCGATAACTGCCAGACGAGGCAGGACGGGTCAACCGCCAGGCCATAGGCGCGGGAGACTTCCGCGATTTGCTGATGCACCTGCCGGCGGCTTTCCAGGAACGGCTCGCGGCGGGAAGGCAGGCCCAGGACAATGTTCTCGGCCACCGTAAATGTGGGGACGAGCTGAAAGTGCTGATGCACCATCCCGATGCCGAGCTGGATGGCATCGTGCGGGGAGCGAATGGCCGCCGGCCGGCCATTGACATAAATCTCGCCCTCATCCGGCTGATAGAGGCCGTAGAGGATGTTCATGAGGGTGGTTTTGCCGGCACCGTTCTCGCCCAGGAGCGCATGGATTTCGCCGGCCTCCAGGACGAAGTCCACATGGTCGTTGGCCAGCACACCGGGGAAACGTTTGGTGATGCCTCGCATCTCGACCAGCGCGGTCAAACCTGTCCCAGCCTCCTCCGATCCCAGGGGAATAGTCAAGGGGAGCTGGGGGCATACCCAGCTCCCCCATGATCACGGCGGGCGTTACTGCGGGATGTACGGCACTTCCAGCTTGCCGGCGATGATATCGGCCTTGGCCTTTTCGACCTGTTCCAGGACGCTGGCCGGCACCTTGTCCTTGAGCTTGGGATTGATGGGCATCTCAAAGGCGCCCTGCGCCACACCCAAGGAGTAGAACTTGCCGGGCTGGAATGTGCCGGCCTGGACGTCCTTGACCATGGTCTCCAGCAGTGGATACAGGTTCCATACCAGGCTGGTCAGGACGGTGTCCGGCGCAATCTCGGACATGTCGCCGACATAGCCGGTGGCATAGACGCCGCGCTCTTTGGCGGCCTCAATCATGCCCAGGGTCGGGCCTTCGCCACAGCCGATGCCAAAGTCCGCGCCGGCGTCAATCTGCGCCAGGGCCGCCTCTTTGGCCTTGGCGACATCGCCCCAGTCGCCGACGTACGAAGCAAGCAGGGTGGAGTTCGGGTTAACACTGCGGGCGCCGGCCTTGAACGCCTCGGCCATGGAATGGCAGACGGGGATGTCGAACCCGCCGAGGAAGTTCATGGTGCCTTTGGAGACGCCGCCGGCCAGGATGCCGATCAGGTACGAGGCCTGATAGAAGGGCTGGTCGTAGTCCGCCACGTTCTGGGCGGTTTTGTTCATGCCGCCGGCCCAGGCGAAGTTCACATTGGGATAATCCTGGGCCACGCGGAAGACCGCGTCGCCGTACGAGAAGGAATGGGCGATGATGAGGTTGTAGCCTTCGTCCGCATACTCGCGCATGACGCGCTCGCCATCGGCCGGGGCGATCTGCTCGGAGTAGGCCACGTCAATGCCGAGTTTCTCCTTGATTTCCATGGCGGCGCGGTACATCTGGGCGTTCCACGACAGGTCGGTGATCTCGCCGGTCATCAAGATGGCCAGGCGGACGGGTGCCGCGCCGGCGGGCGTGGCCGGTGCGGTGGTGGGCGCCGGCGTGTTAGTGGGGGGCACGGGGGTCGGCGCAGGGGTGGCGGGCGCACAGGCGCCGACACTGATGGCCACCATCACCAGCATAACCAGCACTGCAAGGATGGAGCGAGCCCTTCTTCCTAGCATACGAGAACCTCCTCTCTGAAAATAGTATGGGAACCGGAAGGCCGAGACCTCGAACGACGGGAAGGCCGGCGGACAGCCTCGTTCAGTTCACTTGCAGCAGTCGCTTGCACAGGACGACAGCTTCGGCGGCGTTCTCGGCGTAGCCGTCAGCGCCGATGGCCTGTGCCCATTCGGCGTTGACGCATCCGCCGCCGACGATGACCTTGAAGGCATCACGCTTGCCCAGCTCTTTGAGGAGGTTGATGGTGTCACGCTGGGCCGGCCGCGTGGTCGTCATCAACGCGGACATGGCGATGATGGCCGCATGGTGCTTTTCCGCTTCCTCGATAAAGCGGATGGCCGGCACATCGCGCCCCAGGTCCACCACGTTAAACCCGTGGGAGCGCAGGAGGGTGGATACGATGTTCTTGCCGATGTCGTGGATGTCGCCGGCCACGGTCCCCAGCACGATGGTACCCAGGTGCTGGCGCTGGGCGCCTTTGGCGGCGATGGCCTCTTCCAAAATGGTGGTGGCGGCCGCGGCCGCATCGCCGGCCATCATCAGCTCGGGCAGGAAAATCTCGAAAGCCTGGAAGCGCTCGCCAACCCGGGTCAGGGTCGGCACCAGTATGCCCTGAATGATATCCAGCGGGTCAACGCCTTCGGAGAGAGCCTGTCGGGTCAGCTCGACAGCCTGTTCGGCCTCGCCCTCGGCGATGGCACTGCTCAGTGGTTCGCGATATTTCTCCAGCATGGCGGTAGGTGAATCTCCTTTCCTCGGGTATAGGGGGATGCCGGCCGGCGGGCATCAGGTCACGAAATGGATGCCCAGGCTGGCCAGTTTTTCTTTGGCACGCGCGTATGGCTCGGTCCAGGCCGGCTTGGGCTGGACGGTGAGCGGGTCGTACACTTCCTGGAAGGGCAGGCCGCGCCGCGGCGCATCAAAGGTGTGCTCATACAGCGGCAGGATTTTGAGC
>Ga0078972_1008079_pt1 | contig 22498 bp, 19 predicted proteins | sample YelNatPaOPGAMG01_FD_67568 | JGI IMG/M metagenome (GOLD analysis project Ga0078972, IMG submission 67568) | Hot spring thermophilic microbial communities from Obsidian Pool, Yellowstone National Park, USA - OP-RAMG-01 (SPADES assembly) (version 2) | ecosystem: Environmental > Aquatic > Thermal...
GACCCGGAGCAATGCAGCGGCCATCGATCAGATGCGCGCGCTGCTCGCCCCATACGGCTACACGGTGCAGGGGGTGCCGGTAGCGGGCTGCCTGCACCTCAAGTCGGCCGTGACGCAGGTGGCCGGCGACACGCTGCTCATCCACCGCGCCTGGGTCGACCCAGGGGCCTTCGATGGCCTCGCGCTGATCGACGTGGACCCGTCGGAGCCCTACGCCGCCAACGCCCTGCGCGTGGGCCAGGCCCTCGTCTACCCCGCCGCGTTCCCGCGCACCCGCGGGCGGCTCGAGGCCAGAGGCCTCACCGTGCTCCCGGTCGACGTCTCGGAACTGGCCAAGGCCGAAGGCGCCGTGACCTGCTGCAGCCTGATCTTTGAAACAGCGGAGTGACCCAACCCTTGTTCGATTGCATCGCCTTCGACGCCGACGATACGTTGTGGCACAACGAACACCTCTACCTGAACACGACCCGCGCCTTCCAACAGCTTCTGGCGCCCTACGCGCCCCCAGAGCGCGTGGCCGAGCACCTGAACGAGGTCGAGATCGGCAACCTGCACTGCTACGGCTATGGCATCAAGGCCTTTGCCCTCTCGCTCATCGAGGCGGCCATCGACCTCTCCGGAGGGCGTATCAGCGGCGCCGAGGTCCGCAAGATCATCGACCTGGCCCGGGCCATGCTCAGCGCCGAGGTGGAACTGCTCGACCACGCCGAGGCGACGGTCAAAGCGCTGGCCGCCCGCTACCCGCTCATGGTGGTCACCAAGGGCGACCTGCTCGATCAGGTGAACAAGGTGCGCCGCTCGGGCCTGGCGCCCTACTTCCGCTATGTGGAGGTCGTCGCCGACAAGACGCGCGAGGCCTATGCCGACCTTCTGGCCAGGCACGGCCTGGAGCCCAGCCGTTTCCTCATGGTGGGCAACTCGCTGCGCTCCGATATCTTGCCGGTGGTGGCGCTCGGCGGCCGGGCGGTCTACGTGCCCTACCGCACCACCTGGGCCCACGAGCACGCCGACCCCACGCCCGCCGAGCGCGAGCGCTTTTTCGAGATCGAACACCTGGGCCTGCTCCCGAGCCTGGTCGAGAGGCTCGAAGGGAGGGAAGCCCAGTAGTCCTGCAGCCCCGCCTGGCGCCGCAGCCAGGGGCCATCCGGGCAACTGTGCGGCTGCCACGCTCCGAGGCCAACTGGCCCTCGCCCGGAGGCCTCAGGGGCAGAAAGCTGAGCGTTGTCCTTCTCCCCCATGGGAGCTCAGAGGCCGACAGGCCGGCCCGCTCCCTCTCCCCCTGTGGGGGAGAGGGCTAGGGTGAGGGGGGATTCTGCGCCCCGGCGAGCCTTCGGATGGGCAAGAAGCGTCTCGCCAAGGCCCTTGGCTGGCTGCCGGTGCGGCATTTCACCCTCACCCCCTCCCTCTCCCTCGGAGGGAGAGGGGGCGGGCCGCTACGCCTTTTCCCTCTCCCCCACGGGGGGAGAGGGAGGTCTGTCGCCCTGCCTGCCCCTGAGCAAGACTGTTGCATGAATGGGGGCGGTTCCCGAACCGCCCCTACGGGTTGTGGTGAAGGTGATGGCGACTGCCGGCGCTTGGGGTTGGCGCTAGCGAACCGCGATCCGTGCAACAGCCTCGAGCTCAGGGAGAGGAGTGCTTTTCGCCTTTGGAGGTTGCCTTGTTGCTTCGCAGCTCGCTCGTCGTTGCCAGCTTGGCAATGACGGGAGCGGGCGCCGCGTGCAGCCGGGCGGTGCCCGGAGGAGGACGGTATGGCGAGCCACTTGTGGACCAAAAGCTTCGTGGCCCTGTGCCTGGCCGTGTTGCTGGCGGCCTGTGCGCCCTCCAGCCCCGCGCCCATGGCGCTGCCCACGCCGCCTGCCATGGCCGCCCCCCGGCCAACCACTGCCCCCGCCGACTGGCCCACCTCCTCGCCCGAGGCCCAAGGCATGGATTCGACCGCGCTGCTGGCCGCGCTCGACGCCGCCCGCGAGCAGAAGCTGGCCATGGATGGCCTGCTGGTCGCACGCAACGGCACCATCGTCATGGAAGCCTACTTTGGCCCCTACGGGCCCGACACCCTGCACGACCTCTACTCGTGCACCAAGAGCTTTGTCTCGACCCTGGTCGGCATCGCCATCGATCAGGGCAAGCTGGCCGGGGTGCACGAGCCAGTGCTCTCCTTCTTCCCTGGCCGCACTTTTCCCAATACCGACTCCCGCAAACAGGCCCTGACCCTGGAGCACCTGCTGACGATGACCTCGGGGCTGCAGTGGACCGAGGCCGACGCCGAGTACGTCGCCCTGTACAGGAGCGGGAACTGGGTCGGCAACCTGCTGGGCCGGCCCATGGTCGATGACCCCGGCGCCCGTTTCAACTATAGCTCCGGCGCATCGCACATCATCTCGGCCATCCTCCAGCAGGCTACCGGCACCACAACGCTCGCCCTGGCGCGCGACAGCCTGCTCGGGCCGCTCGGCATCCGCAACTATACCTGGGAGGCCGACGCCCAGGGCATCGCCATCGGCGGTTGGGGGCTGCGCCTCTCGCCGCGCGACATGGCCCGCCTTGGCCAGCTCTACCTTGATGGGGGCGTGTGGCAGGGGCAGCGGATCGTCTCGGCCGACTGGGTGCGGCAGGCCACGGCCACGCACGTCGCCGGCCCCGACAACCTGGGTTACGGCTACCAGTGGTGGGTCCACCCGGCCTTGCATGGCTACATGGCCCGCGGCCGCGGCGGCCAACTGATCTTCGTGGCGCCCGAGCCGAGGTTGGTCATCGTCTTCACCGCCACCGACCAGAACGACGGCGCCTTCTTCAAGCTCATCGAGGAGCACATCCTGCCCGCTGCGCGTTCGGCGACGCCGCTGCCCGAGAACCCCGAGGCCCTGGCCGCCCTGCGCACCGCGTGTGGTGCCGTAGCGCACTGAGGCCGATTTGCCCGCAGGGCGCCTCGGTTGTATCTTCACCTGCCAGGAGGTAGCCATGGCCGGCAGCATCCTCAAGGCCCTGTACGTTGAGACGAGACCCTCACGGGAGACGCAAAGGGCGCGGAGGAATCGTTCGCCGGCTCTGCGTCTCAACGTCTCTGCGGTGAGGCTGGGTTCGGCCTGTGTGGCATGCAAGTTGGAGGGGTGACGATGGCCAATGCCGTCATCGATTGCTTGATGAACCACCGCTCGATCCGCCGCTTCAAGCGCCAGCCGCTCGAGGCAGGGGCGCTGGAGGCGATGCTGCACGCCGCCATACGCGCGCCGACGGCCGGCAACCTGCAGCAGTACTCGCTCATCGTCGTCGATGACCCTCAGAAGAAGCGTGCCGTCTACGACAGCCCCCTGGTCGACGCGCCGACGATGATCGTGGCCGTCGTCGACCAGTACCGGATGAAGCGCTGGGTCGAGTTGAACGGTGCGCCCTTTTACTTCGACCAGGCCATCAACCTCTTCATCGGCTATTGGGATGCCCTCGCCGCCCTGCACAGCCTCGTCATCGCGGCCGAGGGGTTGGGCCTGGGCACCGTCTACATCGGCATGGTGCTCTCGGCCAACCTGCAGCGGGCGCTGGGCACCCCCGAGTACGTCTTCCCGGCCGGGATGGTGCTGGTCGGCTACCCCGACGAAGCGCCCGAGCTGCGCCCCCGGCTGCCGCTCGAAGCCGTGGTGCACCGCAACGGCTACCACATCCCAACCGACGACGAGCTCCGGGCGCTCTACCGCGAGAAAGACGCCCAGTGGGAGCGCCTCCCCGCCGAGGTCCGCGCGGCCCTCGAGGCGCGCGGCATCCACAACGTCGCCCAGTGGCGCACCCTGGGGCACTATACCCCAGAGTTCATCGCCAACGAGAGCGCTGCGGTGCTGGAGAACCTGAAGCGAGCCCGCTTCAGGCTGGGCAGCGAGAGTTCCTAGATCACCGAGGGAGCGCCCGTGGCACATAATCGATCGCCGTTCGTACTGTGGCCCCTGGCCATCGCCTTGCTCGTGGCCGGCTGCGCCCGGCCCCAGGCTGCCTCGCCGGCGACGCCGCAGCCCCTGCCCACTGCGGCCGCCTCTGAGGAGCGGCCCGACCTGGCCGCCGACTTTGACCGGGCGGGGGTCCAGGGCTCGTTCGTGCTCTACGATGCGGGCGCCAACCGCTACATCCGCTACAACCCCCAACGCTCGAGCCAGCGCTTCCGCCCGGGCTCGACCTTCGAGTTCCTGAGCGCCCTCGTCGCCGTCGACAGCGGCGTCGTGGCCGACCCCGATGCCCCCTCGCGCTGGGACGGCACCGTCTACCCCAACGCCACCTGGAACCGCGACCACAGCCTGCGCAGCGCCTTCCGCGATTCCGTCGGCTGGTACGATGCCCAGGTGGCCCAGCGCGTGGGCAAGGAACGCCTGCAGCACGCTGTCGAGGCGGTGGGCTATGGCAACGGCGACGTCTCGGGCCCGCTCACCTCCTTCTGGCTCGACGGCGGCCTGCGCATCTCGCAGGAGGAGCAGATCGACTTCTTGCGGCGTTTCTACCAGGGCGACCTGCCCTTCTCAAAGCGGGCCATCGATACTGTGAAAGAGATCGCCGTCATCGAGCAGACCGAGGAGTACACCCTGAGCGGCAAGACCGGCCTGGCGACGATGGGCGAGGCCGACATCGGCTGGTTCGTGGGCTATGTCGAGCGGGGTGGCAATGTGGTATACTTTGCCACCAACACCGAAGGCCCCAAGGGCGACGGGCGGGTGCCCGGCTCGCGCATGCGCATCACCAGCAACATCCTGCAGGCCCTGGGCGTGCTGCCCGAGGTCTGCGGCAAGTGCCAGCACTGAACCCAGAGCGGATCGGACAGACGGCGATGAACGGACCGAGAATGGCCAGGGAAGCACAGACGATCGAGGCCATGGTGCGCCTCTACTGCCGTGCTCAGCACAAGAGCGACGGCGCCCTCTGCTCAGAGTGTGCGGAGCTCCTGGCCTATGCCCAGAAGCGCCTCGAGCGTTGCCCCTTCCAGGAGGGGAAAACCACCTGCGCCCGCTGCCCCGTGCACTGCTACCGGCCAGAGATGCGCGAGCGCGTGCGCGCCGTCATGCGCTATGCCGGCCCGCGCATGCTCTGGCGCCACCCCATCCTCACGGTGCTGCACCTGCTCGATGGCCTGCGCCCCAGGCCGCGAAGACCAGGCAAAGCCCACCACCAAGCCCACAAGGAGGCCCAATAGAGCCCTCGTGTGCTTCGTGGTCCATCGTCATCGATCACAGGAGAGGAGCCAACATGAAAACCGAGTATGCCGTGCTGAGCCGCCAAGAGATCGAGCGCATCGACTCCGCCTCGATGGAGGTGTTGGCGACGGTGGGCATCCGCGTGGACTATGCCACCGCGCGCGACCTTTTCCGGCAGGCCGGTGCCGAGGTCGACGATGCGCGCGAGTGCGTGCGCATCCCCGAGGCGGTGCTGCGGCGCGCCATCGCGCAGGCACCGCGCCAGTTCAGCCTCTACGGCGCGGACCCCGCCTTCCACCTCGACCTGGGCAGCGGCGCCACCCACTTTGCCGCGCTGGGCACGCCCACGCACATCCTCGATCACGAGACCGGTGAGCGCCGCCCCTGCACCCTCGACGACCTGGTGCAGCACATTGCGATCATCGACGCCTGCGATTATGTGCACAACTCGCAGATGGACATCTGGCCGGGCGACATCCCGATGACGACCATCCACGCTGAGGCCATCTGGGCCTGGGCGCACCACAGCCACAAGCCCTTCGGCATGGGCTGCTACGGCTATATCCCGACGCTGGATATGATGCGCATGATGGCCATCGTCGCCGGCGGCAAGGAGGCCCTGCGGCGCCAGCCGCGCTTTCTCGCCATCTGCTCGACGGTGAGCCCGCTGCAGATGAGCCAGATGCAGGCCGAGGGCCTGCTCATCTGCGCCGACTATGGGCAGCCGGTTGCCGTCTCGCCAGAAGGCATCGCCGGCGCCACGGCGCCGGTCACCCTGGCCGGCCTGCTCGTGCAGGAGAACGCCAATATCCTCGCCCACATCGCGTTGGCGCAGATTTTCCGCCCTGGTACGCCGGTGCTCTACGGCACCGTCTCGACCATCGCCAACATGCGCCTGGGCACCGTAGCGTTGGGCGCGGTGGAGACGGGGCTGATCAGCGCTGCCTCCTGCCAGCTAGCGCACTACTACGGCCTGCCCTGCCGAACGGTCGGCGCGGCCACCGAGGCCAAGAGCGTAGACGTGCAGTCGGGGCTGGAGCGCTCGGCCACGCTGCTGCCCGCGGTGCTGGCAGGCGCCGACCTCATCACTTGCGCCGGCACGCTCGACAGCTCGATGCTCGAGAGCGCGCCCCAGCTCGTGCTCGACGACGAGCTGTGCGGCGCCGCGCTGCGCCTGGCGCGCGGCATCGAGGTCGATGACGAGACGCTGGCCCTCGACGTTATCCGCCAGGTCGGCTTTTCGGGCCAGTACCTGAGCGAAGAGCACACCGCGCGCCACTTCCGGAGCGAGCATTTCATGCCGCGCCTGCTGCCGCGGGAGCCCTTCGACACCTGGCTGCAGGCGGGCGGCCGCCCGGCGCTCGAGCTGGCGCGCGAGCGGGTGCGCCGCATCCTGGCCGAGCACCGGCCGTACACGCTCGACCCGGCGGTGGAGCGCGAGCTCGACGCCTACCGGCAGGTCGTCGCCGCCCGCCCGCTCGACGCGTTCTATGCAGGAGAGGCGATAGAGGCACAGGACCTAGCGGCGCTGTAGGAGCGGTTCGCAAACGCCCCCACAGCTCGCAACGGCCGTCACAGTTTGCCCAGGAGGGCACCATGACATCCATCGCCGCTGCCGCGCCGGAGCGGCTCAGCACCCGGCGCAAGCTGCTCTTCTCGACCGGCGACTTGAGCACGAGCATCCCGCTCGCCATCATCATGTTCTTCCAGCTCTTCTTCCTCACCGACGTGGCCGGCCTGCGCCCCGACCTTGCTGGCTGGGCGGTGGGGGCTGGGCGGGTGTGGGATGCCATCAACGACCCACTCTTCGGCCTCGTCTCGGACCGCATCCGCTCGCGCTGGGGCCGGCGGCGGGTGTTCCTGCTCACGGCGGCGGTGCCGCTGGGGGCGGCGTTCATGCTCATGTGGTTCGTGCCGCCGCTGGGCCAGGTGGGGCTGGCCGTGTACTATGCGCTGGCGTTCATCCTTTTCGACACCGCCTTCACCATGGTGCACGTGGGTTACAACGCGCTGACCCCCGAGATGACACCCGACTATGACGAGCGCAGCTCACTCAACGGCTACCGCATGGCGTTCTCCATCGCAGGCACGCTGGGTACGATCATCCTCGCCACCGTGCTCGGCTGGTACCTGCCTGACCCGCGGCTGCGCTTCGCCATCCTCGGCGTGGGGCTGGGGCTCGTCTCCATCGTCCCGCCGCTCGTCGTCTTCCGCATCACCCACGAGCGCCCGCCGGATGAGCAACCGGCGCCGCTGCCGGTGCGCGAGGCGGTGCGCGCCACGCTCACCAACCGCCCCTTCTGGCTCGTCATGGGGCTGTACCTCTTGAGCTGGACCACCGCGAGCATCCTGGCCGCAGTGCTCGTCTACTTTGCCAGCTACTACCTGCGCGTGCCCGAGCAGGCCAACTACTTCGTCCTCGTCGCTGAGGGCGCGGCCATCCTCTTCATCCCGCTCTGGGTGTGGGTGGCGCGGCGGCTCGACAAGCGGCGCGCCTTCATCCTGGGCACCTTGTCGTGGATCGTGGTGCTCCTGGGCATCGCCGCGGTGAGCCCGGGCCAGCTCGGCCTGGCCTACGCGCTGGCGGCGCTCTCGGGCTCCGGCATCGCCACCGCCTACGTCATCCCCTGGGCCATGGTGCCCGACATCATCGAGTACGACGAGCTGCGCACCGGCCAGCGGCGCGAGGGCTCGTACTATGCCTTCGCCTCCTTCTTCCAGAAGCTGGCAACGGGCGCCGCCATCTGGGCCATGGGGCAGGCGCTCGCGTTCACCGGCTATATCACGCCGGCGCCCGGCGCGGCGCTGCCCGTCCAACCGGCAGAGGCGGTGGCCGCCATCCGCATCTTCACCGGGCCGGTGCCTACAGTGCTGCTGCTCCTGGCGGTGGCCTTTGCCTGGAGATACCCCATCACGCGCGAGACGCACCGGGGATTGCGGGAGCAGTTGGCGGCACGGATTGCGGAGGAGTGAGGACGATGGACGAGTTTGAGACGCTGGCCATCCACGCCGGCGAGGACCCCGACGACGAGACGGGAGCGCTGCGCCTGCCCTTGCACATGTCGAGCACGTTCAGGCTGCCCAAGTTCGGCGGCGAACTGTTCGATGCGCTGCTCATGGAATCGGACAGGCCGCCCCACGCCTACACGCGCTGGAGCAACCCCACCCTGCGAGCGCTGGAAGACAGGTTGGCCGCTCTGGAGGGCGCCGAAGCGGGGCTGGCCATGGCCTCGGGCATGGCGGCCGTTTCGGCGACCGTGCTCACCTTCCTGGCCGCGGGAGACCACCTCGTGGCGAGCGACGTGTGCTACGCCGGCTCGCAGGAGCTCTTCGGCCAGTACCTGCCGCGGCTGGGCATCGAGGTCAGCCTCGTCGACACGAGCGACCCGGCGCAGGTGAGGGCTGCGCTGCGCCCCAACACGCGCCTCGTCTTTGTCGAAACGCCGGCCAACCCCACGCTGCGCCTAGCCGATATCGCTGCCCTGGCCGACATCGCCCATAGCGCAGGCCTGCCGCTCGTCGTCGACTCGACCTGGGCCAGCCCGGCGCTGCAGCGGCCCCTCGCCCTCGGCGCCGACTATGTGATCCACAGCCTGACGAAATACATCAATGGCCACGGCGATGCCCTTGGCGGCGCGGTGCTCGGGCCGGCCGGGGGGCTCCAGCGCATCCGCAAGGAGATGCTCGTGCACCTCGGCGGTGCCATGAGCCCCTTCAACGCCTGGCTCATCATGCGCGGCACGGCCACGCTTGCGGCGCGCATGGAGCGCCACTCGCGCAACGCGCTCGAGGTGGCGCGTTTCCTCGAGGCGCACCCCGCCGTGAGCCGCGTCGTCTACCCGGGGCTCGAGAGCCATCCCCAGCACGCGCTGGCCCGTCGGCAGATGACGGGCTTTGGCGGCATGCTCACCTTCCAACTCAAGGGAGGCCTGGGCGCGGCCATCAACCTGGCCGAGAAGGTGCGCATCTTTGCCTACGCCACCTCGCTGGGCCACGCGCACAGCCTGCTCTTCTACTACCCGACCGACCTCTACGTCGACGCCGTGCCGTTCCTGAGCGCCGAGCAGAAGGCCCGCATCCGCGAGTGGGTGGGCGACGGCATCGTGCGCGCCTCGATCGGCCTGGAGGACCCCAAGGACCTCATCGCCGACCTCGACCGGGCGCTGCGGGCACGGACCATCAAAGGCGCCGTCGCGCCGGCGGCGTACTGGCTGGCGAAGGCCCGGCAGAAGAAGGCGTAGAGAGAGAAGAGACCTAGACCACAAAGGACACAGAGATTCTTTGTCTTCGTGTCCTTTGTGGTTTGCGTTCCTCCGGCCTGCACTTGAAGCGCGGGGCGGCTTGGCGTATACTAGGGGTGCCGCGGGCCCGTAGCTCAGCGGCAGAGCATCCGGCTCATAACCGGCGGGGCGCCCGTTCGAATCGGGCCGGGCCCACAGGAGCAGCCGGCCGGCACGCGACGCGTGCCGGCCGGCTGCTTTTCCTGACCACCGGCGTGGGCTTGCCAGCCGGGTTCGAGCGGCGCTGCGACACTAGAGCAGTTGGTCCAGCAGCTCCGCCATGGCCTTATCCCCTCCCGCCGGCGGCACCCAATCGACCTGCACGACCTCGACCTGTTGCTGCTCGAGGCTCTGCGCGAACTGCGCCAAGCCCACGTTGACGACCACGAGAGGTTTGTGCAACAACTCATCCACTCGGGCTTGCATCACACCCTCCCTTCGTCACTCGACCAGCGCACTCGCAAAGCGCGCCGCCTGGGCACTGCTGCGGAAGACGATGACGCCGTTCTCCTCGAGGGCGCGCATCTGCCGGTCCAGCCCTTGCGGGTCGCCGTCGGTGCCGCAGACGGATGCCACGACCGTCAGCGCACCTTCGTGCTCTTGCGCCCACTGCTTCGCCTCGACGATGGCCCCCAGTAGCTCACCCACCGGGTCAGGTGAGGCATTGTAGCCCAGAACGAAATCCAGCAGTAGCACCGCCGTTTCCGGGTCGCGCCCCTCCGCCAGGATGCGCTGCCTGCGTACGGTGCCGTCGATCATCGGGTGTGGCCGGCCGACGGTGTAGCGATCGTCGCCCATGTCGACGAAGGTGTGCCCGACGCTGTGGTCGGGGTCGGCCAGGCGGAAACGCGGGTCGAGCGGTGTGTTCGAGTGCACCTCGAGGCCGGCATCGCGGAAGACCTGCTGCGCCTGGTAGCAGAAGGTGCCCCCGGCGAACAGCCCGCGCACATAGCGCTGCCGCGGGTCGCGGGCGGCAGCATCGCGCTCACCCGCTGCCATCTGCTCCGGCGCGAACGCGGCAGCCGCAGAGTGGGGCCGGCCGGTAACCTGCGTCACCGCCAGCTCGACGGCCTCGTCGATCAGGCGGGCGCGGCGGAAATTCGGCCCTGCGTCGATCTCTTGCTCGGCGCCCAGGAAGCAGCCGACGACCGGCTTCGTGCAGCGCCTCAGGCGCTCGGCAAGGCGGGCCAATGTCTGGGCGCCGGGCGGTTTGGAGATCAGGGCGATCACCTTCGTCTGCGGGTCCGCCTCGAGCGCGTCGAGGGCCATCAAGGTGGTCAGCCCGCCGATGTGGTCGGAAAGGTCGTGACTGCCGGTGCCGACGGCGTGCGAGATTCCCGAGCCGGCGTGATGGACCTGGCTGGTAAACTCCTGCAGGCCGGTGCCGGCGGCGCCGATAGCCCCTACCGGGCCCCGCCGGACGGCGTTGGCAAAGCCGATGCCCACCCCGCCGATCAGGCTGGTGCCGCAATCGGGGCCCATGAGCAAGAGGCCCTTCTCGGCGGCCAGGCGCTTGAGGGCCAGCTCGTCGTCGATGGTCACGTTGTCGCTGAAGAGAAAGACGTGCAGCCCGGCCCGCAGCGCCTTGCGCGCCTCCTGCGCCGCGTATTCGCCAGGGACCGAGATCACGGCCAGGTTGGCCTGTGGTTTCTGCGCCAGGCCCTCCTCGAACGAGTGCGGCCTGGCGGCGGTGGAGCTTGCCACGCCGGCCTGCAGGTAAGCATCGAGGTTGGCCAGCACCTCGTCGACGGTCTCCTGCCTGTCGGCGATGACGGCCACGATCAGGTCATTGGGCTGCGCGGCATCGATGCGCGCGTCTTCCACACCGATGTCGGCGAGCAGCTTCTTGTTCGCCTCGCTGCCCATCAGCACGGCATTCTGCCGCACCCCCTTGACCCCCGCGATGCGCTTGCTGACCCCCATCAGAAAGACCGAGTCGAAGTACTGGTTCTTGCGAATCACAAAGCCGCGTGCCATTGCTCCCCCCCGGCTCAGCGCGCCGCGTATCGCTGGCCGAAAGCGATCAGTGCCTTCTTGAAGCACTCCAGCGGCGCCCGCAGCAGCCCGGCGCCGATCTTGGGGTGCCCCGGGTCTCTGTGGGCGATGGCGGTGTCGATGATGGGCGTGATGCCCGTCTGCACCACCCGGCGGATGTCGATGCCGATCGACGTGCCCACAAAGCCGAGGGCAGGCATGCGGTAGGTGGGGTGGGTGGCCACGGTGATCTGGCGCATCTCTCGCGAGTAGGCCAGCGCCTCATCGGGCGTGCCGCCGACCAGGCTGAGGATGCCGGGCGCGCCACCCAGCACGAAGCCGCCCCAGCCGACCGTCTCGGTGATCGCCGAATCACCCATATCGAGGCCGGCGTCCTCCGCCGAGTAACCCGGCAGGTACAGCCCGTCGACCGCCGGAGCCGGGGCGGTGAACCATTCGTCGCCCAGCCCGCTGACGCGGATGCCAAACTCGACGCCGTTGCGGCACATGGCGGTGACGACGGTGCTGTATTCCACGCCATGCGCAGCGTCGGCGATGGCCTTGCCCGCGGCCATGGCCAGCCCCAGGAAGATCAGGTCGTGATTGGTGACGTACTTGAGCGTGCTGACCGCCTCATCCTGGTTCAGCGAGCCGGTCTGCGCCATGGCGACCGCCATCGCATTGGCGAACAGGCTCGACGAGGCACTGTGGCGATTGTGCAGCTCATCGCCCATCTGCAGCGCCTTGGTGATGATCGGCTTGAGCTCCAGCCCGCCGCTCGTGCGCAGTGCCCGGCGCAGCGTGGGCGCCCACAGGTCCCGCCACAGGCGCAGCCCCTGCAGGGCCGCCTCACTGTAGTCGCCGAACTGCTGGTTGGCCTCCACCTGGCGGCAGAAGGCCACGTTCCCGAAGGCTCGGTTCTCCACCACCCACACCGGCAACGAGGGTGAGATGGTGCCGGCCATCGGCCCCACCGCCTGGTGATGATGGTTGGGCTCGAGCTGCACCTCGCCCCTCTCCAGGAGGGCGATCGCCTCTTCGACGGTGTTCGCCCAGCCCTCGAAGAGGACCATGCCGATGATGGCGCCCTTTTGTGCGCCACACATTTGCCGCCAGGCGATGGGCGGGCCGGCATGGGTGATCATCTTGCCGGCCATGCCGGGGATGGCCTCGCCGGCCGGCGCAATGTCTACCAAGACCGGCTCGCCCAGGATCAGGCGGCGGGCCGCTTCCTCGTTGGCTCGCTCGATCTTTTCTTTGATCTCCATCGGCTTTCCTTCCTGAGAACAGACGCTGCGCGTGAGGAACGCACCGGGTGCAACGGGTGGATCCGCGACGTCCGCACCCAGCAGCAGCCCAGCCAGCACACCGGCCAACAGGTCCCACCCGGTCGCATGCCCGATGCAGGTCAGGCGGGCGGCAGCCTGGCGCATGCCATCCAGGGGTCCAGCGCCGATAGCAGCGCCGACGAACTCGTGGAGTGGCGCCACCGCCTCACCCGACGCCAGATCGCGCAGCAACGTATAGCTGATCGGGTGCGTCCGCTGTCGGGCCGTCTCCAAGAACTGCGCCTGCGCAGAAGGGCGCTCCGCGAGCCAGGCGGCCGTCGTGGGCATCACATGGAGAGCGAACAGCAGAGCGCCCAGGAAATCATCCCCCGAAGGGGTCAGCCCCTCGCCCAGGCCCACCAGCGCCGCCGCTTCGCTCCAGAAGGCGGCTGCATCGCGCCGCGAGCAGGCCAGCCAGATTGCGCGGATGGCCGGCCAGGCACGCACGAGAACCGGCTCGGCTTCGGGGCGGCCGCCGGCCAGGGGGTACGGCAGCGAGAGCATCCTCGGGATCAGGCGGCCCAGGCCCCTTGCCGGCGCCAGGTCGAACCCGCTGGAGAGCGCGGCGCACGCCCTCCGCGCCACTTCGGCCTCCGCCGCGATGGGGCGACCCGGCCAGGCGGGCGCGGTCCAGGTGGGAGCGGTCCTGCAGTCAACCGTCAGGCCCGAACCCAGTTGGATCCGCTCGCTGGCGACGACGAACGCCTGGCCGGCCGCCAACCGCTGCAGGGTCCCGGCAAGGCGCACACTCCTGGCGTGCATCGGAGTGCACTCCACCGCCAGCCAGAAGACCTCACCCTTGTCGGTGAGCAGATAGGCCGCCCGGGAGAGGCCTGCCAACACGCGGCCACTCGCCCCAGAGGCGAGCAAGCCTCGGGCGACGCTTCCGATCTCGCAACAGGATACGACTGGCATGCGGCCGCCCTTCCGGCGAGGGGAGCACCGGCGGGCCTCTCGCCGGTGCTCCACAGGACCAGGCTATTTCGGACTGCCGACCACGCCCTGGACGAACCAATCCACCGAGCCCATAGCATCCTCGCTCAGGACTGCGCCCTCTGCGACCTTGACATTGCCATTCTGGTCCTTGATGGGACCCTTGAAAATGACGATCTTCTTGGCATCGAGGTCGGCGCGGACCTTGGCCACCGCATCCTTCACCTCCTGCGGCACTTTGGGGCCATAGGGCGCCATCGCCATGCAGCCATCGGCCATGCTGCAACGCAGGAAGATGGGCTTCCAGGTGCCGTCAATCACCGTAGAGGCCAGCCAAGCCAGCTTGTCGCCCAGCGTAAAGCCGGTGCCGGTGATCCAGTACTGGGGAGCGAACTGCTGCGCCGCCAGCGACTGGAAGCCGATGGAGTAGACGCCGCGCGACTCGGCTGTGGAGATGACCGTCGAAGGCGAATCGACGTGCATGGTGATCACGTCGACGCCCTGGTTGATCAGCGAGTTGGTCGCATCGGCTTCCTTGGCGCGGTCACCCCAGTTGAACGTGTAGGCCACGATGGTCTGCGCCTTGGGGTTCACCGACTGGGCGCCCAACTCGAAGGCGTTGATGAAGGTGGCGGTCCAGCCCATCGGGAAGGCGGCCACAAAGCCGAACTTGTTGGTCTTGGTCATCTTGCCCGCGGCGACGCCCATCAGGTACCAGGCCTCGGGGGGCTGGCCGTAAAAGTTGGCAAAGTTGGGGCCCATCTCCCAGCCGCCGGCGTGTTCGAACTTGACGTCGGGGTACTTTTTCGAGAGGTCGAGGGCCGGGTACTGGTGGTTGAAGGCAGTGGCGATGATCAGCTTGGCGCCCTGCTTGATCATGTTCTCCATCGTCGAGGTGGCGCCGGCCTCGTCGGGCACGTTCTCGGCTTCGATGATCTTGACGCAGGGGATTTTGGTCTTGATGGCCATCACGCTCTCGTGCATGGCCTGGTTGTAGCCGGCATCGGTGATGGGGCCCCCGTACAGTGCGCCCACCACCAGGCACGGCCCGGCTGCAGTGGGCGCCTGGGTGGCCGGCACGGCCGTGGGTGCCACGGTCGGCTTGGGCGGCTCGGTGGCCTTGGCTGGCGCCTGGGTGGGCGCCACCGCGGTGGGCGTTGGCGCCGGGCTGCACGCCCCCAGAAGCAGTGTGGCGCACAGCACGACAGCGGCTAGGCGATAGAGTGATTTCCTGGTCATGTTCTCCTCCTGATTCTGAGACCCGGCGACTCGATGTGATTCGCAGCGGTGTGGTGGCCGCTTCTCCTGGTTTCCATGCGAGCCCTCAACCATCGACGGAGCAACCCTGCAGGTCCGACCACCCCCTTCCTTACCTTGGGCCAGCAACTCTGGCAACGACGCCATGTCACCCCCGCGAACGAAGCGACGTCCACCGGGGGCTACTCTACGGGCTTGAAAACACATCCGAGAGGCGCCGTCGCCAGGTTACTCGGTGCCATGGTACACGCGCCCGAGGGCAGCGGGCGCCGACTGCCTGCGATTGCCACCCCAGGCGACCAGAACCAGCAGCGTCAGAATGTAGGGGATGGTGTCGAGCAGGAACGGCGACACCTGTACCCCACTCGATTGGAGCAAGAGCTGGAAGGCAACCGCACCGCTGAACAAGAGCGCTCCGACGATCGCGCGCAAGGGATGCCAGCGCGAGAAGATGACCAGCGCCACCGCGATGAAGCCCCGGCCCGCGGTCATGTACTCCGACCAGTTCATAGTGTAGGCGATCGACAGATGGGCGGCCCCGAGGCCGGCCAGCAGCCCCCCCGCCAGGAGGGCCTGATAGCGGATGCGGCGCGGGTTGCGGCCAGAGGCGAAGACGGCATCGGCATTCTCTCCCGTGGCCCGCAGCGCCAGGCCCCAGCGCGTGCGAAAGAGCGCCCACCACACGAGCACCGCCATCGGCACGACGAGGTAGACCAAGGGATCAAACTTGAAGAGCGAGCTATACAGGGGCGGCAGGCCCTCAAGCCCGGGCAGGAGAAACCTGGGCAAGCCCCGGATGCGTGCGCCGACGTATGGCTTGCCAACCAGCGCGCTCAGGCCAAAGCCGAAAAACATCACCGCCAGGCCGCTGGCCAACTGGTTGGCCTGGCGGGTGATGACCAGATAGCCGACGATCATGTTCATCAGCCCGCCGGCCAGCACAGCCACCAGCACGCCGAGATAGGGGCTGCCAGTCAGCGACGTCACGGCAAAGCCGGAGGAGGCGCCGACCAGCAGCACGCCCTCCAGCCCCAGGTTGACGATGCCCGCGCGCTCGTCGATGATCTCGCCGAGGGTAGTGTAGAGCAGCGACGCACCCGACAGGACCGCACTCGACAGGACGCCCAGAATCGACAGCAGGTTCATGCTTTCTTCCCTTCGAAGAAGGCCGGCCGGGCCAGGACCACGAAGAGCGTGAACGCCAGCAGGATGTTGATCACGGCATAGGGCAGATCGCGGGTCAGTTGCAGCAGGTTGCCGCCGGTGGTGATGACGGCAACCACGAACGACAGGAGGAGGATGCCAAGGGGCTCGCCACCCGCAAGCCAGCAGATGAGGAAGCCCATGAACCCGAGCCCCGTCGAAAAGTTCAGCAACAACACCCCGTAGAACCCCGAAACCTGCGCCATGCCCGCCAGCCCGGCCACGGCACCGCCCAGGCACATGGTCGTGACGAGATAGGCCTTGAGGGGGATGCCGTTGCGCTGGGCCGCCTGGGGATTGCCGCCGATGGCGCGCATCTCGAGCCCCCAGACGGTATGGCGCATGGCGAACTCGAACAGAGCCAGGAGAACAAGCCCCATCACCAGACCCAGGTGAATGCGTGTGCCGAACAGGGTCGGCAGGCGGGCTGCCGGCACAAAGTTGGCCGTCTTGACCGTGTCCATGGCCGAGTGCCAGAAGCCAAAGATCAGGAACCCGACAATCTTGGGCGCCACCGAGTTCAAGAGGAGCGAGGTAATCGTCTCATTGACCAGCCCAATGGCCCGCAGGTAGCCGGGAACAAGCGCCCAAAGCGCTCCTCCGAGCATGCCGAGCAGCATCATCGTGGGCAGGAGCGCCCAGGCCGGCCAGTGCTGCAGGGTCAGCGCACCCCAGGTGGCAAAGGCAGCCCCGATGTACAGTTGCCCTTCGCCGCCCACATTGATCAGCCCCACGCGCGACGGCAGGGCGACGGCCAGGGCCGTGATCAACATGGGGATCATGGCCACCACCACTTCCGACAGCCCATAGCCGCTGCCAAGTGTGGAGACCAGGATATCTCGGATCGACGGGAGGGGCTCCTTGCCCGAGAGCATGAGGATGAAGCCAAAAAGCAGAAAGGCGAGCAGGATCATCACGAGATAGCGAGCGCCGGTTTGCAGCAGCCGGCGACCGAGCATTGCAGACGGAGGTTGCACACCAACACCTGACATTTCAGCCCTCGGATCCGGTCATGAGATGGCCGACCTGGTAGGCATCGGTCTCGGCAGGGTCGAACTCGCCGACGATCCTCCCGTTGTAGAGCACAACCAGGCGGTCGCTCAGCGCAAACAGCTCGTCGAGGTCCTCTGAAATCAGCAGCACGCCCGCACCCTGCTCGCGGGCCTCGACGAGCGCCTGCCGCGCGGCGATGGCGCTTTGCACGTCGAGCCCGCGCGTGAGGTACGAGGCGACGATGAGCTTGGGGCCGTGGGTCAGCTCGCGGGCGATGATCATGCGCTGCAGGTTGCCGCCCGAGAGCGACCTCGCCAGCGCGTACCACGGCACCGTGAACGCCAGCCGCGCAGCCGTCGTGGATACCTCGGCCTTGACCGCCGCCCAGTCGACCGCGAGGCCGCCGTGGCGGGCGTAGCGCCGGGTACGGGTCAGCGCCATGTTCTCCAACACGGTCATGAACGGCACCATGGCCATGCCGAGCGGATTCTCCGGGATAAAGGCCACGCCGCTACGGCGCATACTGCGGATGGATTGGCCAGTCAGGTCCCGGCCCCACAGGTACTTGCGCCCGGCTACGCACGGCTCCATCCCGAGCACCACGTCGCACAGCTCCCGCTGGCCGTTGCCCGAGACCCCGGCCACGCCCACGATCTCGCCAGGATGAACCTTGAGATCCACCCGCTGCAGACGGATACCTGTGCCCGCCGCGCGCGTGGCCACCCCTCTCAACTCCAGGAGCGGCGCAGCCCGTCCACTGCGCTGGCTGCGACGGCCGCTCTTCAGGCCGGCCGGCGGTCTTTCAAACATCAGGGTGATCAGCCTCTCCTCGGTGGCCTCCGCGGCGAGCATGGTGCCGGCCAGGTGGCCGCCGCGCAGCACCGAGATGCGGTCGGCGCAGAGCAGCACCTCTTTCATCTTGTGGGTGATCAAGACGATAGCATAGCCATCGCGGCGCAACCCATCCAACACGGTGAACAGGCCCTGCACCTCGTGGGGCGCCAGCACGCGTGTCGGCTCGTCGAGGATGAGCACGCGCGCATCCGACAGCAGGAGCTTGAGGATCTCTACCTTCTGCTGCTCGCCGATCGAGATCTCCGACACCAGCGCCTGTGGGTTCACCTTCAACTGGTAGCGCTCGGCGAGGGCGGTGATCCGCCGCTCGATCTCGCGCAGGTTCAGCACCGCCCTGAGGTCGGGCAGGAAGAGGGCGATGTTCTCGGCCACGCTCAGGGCCGGAATCAGGTTGAGATCCTGGAACACCATGCCGATGTGCAGCCGGCGCGCATCGTGGGGCGAATCGATGGAGACCGGCTTGCCTTCGACAAGGACCTGGCCGCCATCGGCGCGGTAGAACCCATAGAGAACTTTCATCAGGGTGCTTTTCCCGGCGCCGTTCTCGCCCAACAGCGCGTGCACCTCGCCACCATAGATGTCGAGATCGATGCCGTCGTTGGCGACCACACCGGGGAACGACTTGCAGATGCCACGCAGGGCAATCAGAGGCTGGGCCCCACCAGGGGGATGGTCTGCGTTGAGCATCGGTTTCCTTCCAAGAAAGTGTTCACGAGCAAGGCGCTCGACACCGCGCATGAACACGCCCACGTGGGCGCCGCGGCTGCGAATCTGGCGCCATGCCGAGGCTGAACGGGCACCAGGCTACGCAGGTGTGCAGGCACGACCTGGGGCAGTGGCTATGCTAATCTTACAAGACAACGGGGGTTCGCGTAAGCGTAGAAAGTGGGGGTTTTTCGCCAGCAGGGAGCCGCGTGGGAAGTACGCGGATCTACCACGTACTACGTACGTGGCCACCGGGCATGCGAGGGAGGTTCACTCGATCAGGCCGTGCTCGCGGGCATAGCGCACCAGCTCGACCCGGCTGTGCAGCCCCAGTTTCTCCGAGAGGTTGGCGCGGTGGCCTTCCACGGTGCGCACGCTGATGTTCAGCAGTTCGGCGATCTGCCGGTTGGTGTAGCCTTCCGCGATCAGCTTGAGGGTCTCCTTTTCGCGATTGGTGAGGGGCTCCACCGCCTCGGGCTCAGGCGCCTTGGGCCTGGCCTGATGATCTCCCAGCAACACGCGGAGCATCGGCGGGTCCACATACAGCCCACCCCCCATGACCGTGCGAATCGCGGAGATCAGCTCGGCCTCAGCAGCACACTTGAGGATATAGCCCGAAGCGCCTGCCCGCATGGCTGCGCGCAGCAACGCTTCGTCATCGTGCACCGTCAGGATCAGGATGCGCAAGTCGGGGATTTGGGGCTTGAGGGCCTGGGTGACGCGGATGCCGTCGAGGTCGGGCATGCTGATATCGAGGACGAGGACGTCGGGCCTGCACCGGGCCGCCAGCTCCACGGCCTCACGCCCGCCTGTGGCCTCGCCCACCAGCTCCATATCCGGCTCGGCCTTGAGCAGCGCGCGCAGGCCGCCGCGCACGATGGCATGGTCGTCAGCAACCAGGATTCTGATCATCGCAGGGTACCTCGACTCTCACGGTTGTGCCTTTGCCCAGCGTGCTCTCGATGGCGAGTTCGCCGCCCAGCATCTCCACCCGTTCGCTCATGCCGAACAGGCCAAGATGGTTCTCCATGCCCAGCGATACCGGCGTAAAGCCCACCCCATTGTCCTCCACCACCGCCACCACGCGGCGGTCGCGCCGGCTGAGCAGCACGTCGACCCGCGTGGCCCGCGCATGGAGGGCCACATTGGTGAGCGATTCTTGCACGATGCGGTAGAGGGTCGTCTCGACCTCGCTCGGCAGCCGCTCCGCATCCAGCCCCACGGCCTCCAGCTCGGCCCGGATGCCGTGTTGCCGGCTGAAATCGGCGACGAGCTGCTGCAGGGCGGTGATCAGGCCAAGATGGTCGAGGCTGGCCGGCCGCAGGTCCACCGCCAGTTGGTGCAGATTGCGCTGGATCGCGCTGGCGGTGCCCTTGAGTTCGGCCAGGCGCTCGTGGGCCGCTTGCGGGTTGCCATAGTCGCGTTCCAACAGGCCAAGCTGCACCATCAGCGCAGCCAGCAGTTGCCCCGATTCGTCGTGCAGCTCGCGGGAGAGATGCAGCCGCTCCTCTTCCTGCGCCTTCATCAGGCGCTGCGAGAGGCCATGCAGTTGCCGGTTGCCCCGGCACACCTCTTCCAGCAGCCAGGCGTTCTGGATGGCCACCGCTGCCAGGTTGGCGTAGGAGCGGATCAGCAATTGGCGGTCCTGCGTGAAGAACGACCCGGACCGGCTCGCCAGATGGAGCGCGCCGATGAGTTTGTCGCCGAATAGGAGTGGGAAGGCGCCATACGAGCGGTAGCCCGGCTCTGTACCCTCCGCAAGCTCCGGCACCACCGACGCCTCGCCCGCGTGCAGCGGGTGCAGGCGGCCGCGCTCTTCGAGCCGCGCCGCGGCTTCAGGCGCGATGCCACACAGCGCGGCCGGGCTCGCGCCCCAGCCATCGGGCGCAAGGACCCGGATCCAGGCAGCGTCGAGGCCCAGCCGGCTGATCGCCAACCCGCAGATGGTCTCGTACAGCGCCTGAATGGCCATGCTGTTCAGAAACGTCTGCGAGGAGTCGTTCAGCGTGGCCAGGTCGTTGACCCGCTGGCGCAGGTCCTCAGTAGCCTTGCGGCGCTCGATCGTCGCCGCTGCCAGAATCTGCGACGTCAGCGAGACCACGGCCAGAAAGGTCTGCAGCAGGATGAGGCTTTCATTCTTGGTCCCCAGGGAGAGGGGGCCTTCGCCCTGGACGGTGCCCCAGATCGCGATCCCCGACACGAGCACCGTGGCCGCAGTGGCGCCGCGCTGGCCGAAGCGCAGGGCCGCCCAGATGGTGAACGGAAAGATAAGGTAGATGAGCGCCTGGTGGAAAACGCCGATGGGGTGCGGGCTGCTAAAGACGTACCAGGTCACGAGGGCGAGCGAGAGCGACAGCCCGGCCGCCTCGATGTAGACGCCCTTCTTGGCCCGCTGAGGGGCTGCCGAGGCCCACACCAGGAGCACCGGCGCAATGACCAGCGCGCCGAGCAGGTCGCCGATCCACCACGTGACCCAGATGGGGCCAAACCCTTGCCACTCGCCCGCCCCTGCCAGCATCAGCGTAACCGTGCCGACGCTGGCCCCAAGGATGGTGCTGGGCACCGAACACAGGGCCAGGCCCACGACATCGCGGATGCGGTCCATCGAGTTGCGGAAGCCGACCAAGTGCTGCAGACAGTAGGCCCCGGCCAGCGCTTCGAGCGTGTTGCCCAGCGCCATGCCCAGGGCGATAGCCGGCGGCGCACCGGTGAGGAGCGAGCCCAGCAGCACGCTGAGCATGACGCCGGGCCACAGATTCTGCCCGAAGAGCAGCAGCGCTGCCAGCGCGATGCCCGTGGGCGGCCAGACCGGCGAGGCATTCATCTGCAGGAAGGCCATCTTGAGGCCAAGGCGGGCCGCCAGGTGGTAGACAACAGCCAAGATGGCCACCTTGAGCCAATAGCTCGCGAGGGCACGCAGAGGGAGGATGCGCCTGGCAGCGGATTCGGTCATGGCAGTGGCCCCGCCTTTAAGGCAGTCCGAGGCAGTGCTCAGTCGTCGCGCTTGGGGGAGATTCTAGCGCCGTCTGAACTTTCCGGCAAGTGCGCGGTGGGGCAGCCACGGGGCTTATTCCCGGCTCGCCGCCGCGCACGGAGGCGCCCACAAGGGGCGATTCTGCGCCCGACCTGGTGCGCTTTCTGGCGCGCCGGCCACTGGCCTACCCCACCTCCTCGCCCAACGCCACGCCCAGCGCAGCCAGGTGCTCATTCGCCCGGCTCGCCAGCGCCACCACCGGCCGGCCCCAGCGCACAAACTCTGCGCACGCCGCCTCGAGCGCGCCGCCCGGCTGGGCATAGACCACGACGATGCGCCCGGCCAGCGCCCCCACCAGCCGGTTGCGCTCGCGCGCCAAGCCGGCGGTGATGCGCCGCTCGCCAGCGCCAAGGGCCGAGACGAGGAGCAGCCTGCCCTGCGCCAACGGCCCGCGGTAGGCGGCGGGGATGCGCATCCCCTCCAGGCTGCGCGCCGGCGCCACCACCAGCGGCTGGCTGCCCTTGAGCAGGAAGTGCAGCGCCTCCCGCTCCATCGGCGTGTGAAAGCCGCTGATCACCGCCACCCCCGCGTCGCGCAGGCGGCGGGCCAGGTCGTAGGTGCGCAGGATGAGCTCGCCGGGGCACCTGCGCGAGCAGAAGAGGGCCACCAGCGGCCGCCGCAAGAGCTCCGCCGCGCCCACGAGGCCGAGCGCCGGCTGCCCCAAGGCGGCCAGCCGCCCGGCCGGATACGCCGGGTCGCCCGGCGTATCCGGCCGGGCGGATCACCCCCTGCTCCATGCGCTCCTCCCGTCCCCCCTGCCATTGCGGG
>Ga0078972_1008080_pt1 | contig 22498 bp, 22 predicted proteins | sample YelNatPaOPGAMG01_FD_67568 | JGI IMG/M metagenome (GOLD analysis project Ga0078972, IMG submission 67568) | Hot spring thermophilic microbial communities from Obsidian Pool, Yellowstone National Park, USA - OP-RAMG-01 (SPADES assembly) (version 2) | ecosystem: Environmental > Aquatic > Thermal...
GTAGTATGTGTTTAAGTTTTTGTAGAATTTCAAGCGCATCAAAAAACTGTTCAGAAGTAAAGCCAGATTTTGTTGCCTCTTGTGCGATATTGATTTCAAAAAGTACAGGTTGAATATGCCCTTTTTGCTCTGCCCTTTTATTTATTTCTGTTGCTATATCTATACTACCTACGGAATGAATAAGTTCAAAAGATCCAATAAGATATTTTACCTTGTTTTTCTGTATATTACCTATAAAGTGCCAGTGGATAGAATGAGGCAGTGCTTCTATCTTTTTTAATGCCTCCTGCACATAGTTTTCTCCAAATGTATCAAGCCCGGCAGCAATTGCCTCCTGTATTTTATCAATACCCATGGTTTTTGATACGGCTATAAGTCTGACATCGTTGACATCCCTGCCTGATTTTATACATGTATCAGCTATATCTTGTTTTAACTTCTTAACATTATAGATAATATTCTTCATCCTCCTTCATTATAAGAGTTATAAGGGTTAATTATCAAGCAAATTTATAAAAAATTGACTTGTTCAGTTTAGTTTCATATACTAAAAACTTAAATATGATTTTTTTATTTGTAGAACAGAAACAAAGTGGATAAACTCAATAAAAGTAGGCTATTATGAGAAAGAGGGTTTTATTGTTTAAATCTTATTTTTATGAAACTTCTGTATCAGCTGGTATAGCACCACCTATAGGCTTGCTTTACATAGCGAGCATGCTGAGGGAACATGGTTATGATGTTATGGTCGTGGACCTGAAGATCAAACGGCGTATAAATAGCTCATTAAAACATATCCTTACAAACGAGGCGCTTTATGAGAATGCCCCTGAATCTGTAGTAGAGTTTAAGGCTATAGAGGATGCCTTAGGTTTATTCAAGCCAGATATAGTTGGGATATCTGCTATGACAATAGAGGCACCTGCCATGCATAAAATTGCAAAAAAGGTAAAAGAACTAAGACCAGATATAAAGATCATTGTAGGTGGTCCACATCCAACATCGTTTCCTGAGGAAACACTTTCAGATAATAATATAGATTATATCGTAAGAGGAGAGGGGGAAATATCCTCTGTGTCTCTTATAAATGCCATTTTAAACAAACAGCCTGTCAACAATGTAAAAGGCATTGCATATAAAAATAATGGAAAAATTGTATTTACATCAGACCAACCGCTTATAGATAATCTTGATATGATACCAATGCCAGCATATGATCTTGTTGAGTTTGATAAGTATAAAGATTACATGAATTTTACTCATACAGGTCTTTTTAAGTACGGGATATTGTTCACAAGCAGATCATGTCCATATAGATGTATTTATTGTCACGCTATGTTTGGTAAGGGTTTTCGTGCTCATAGCAAAGAAAGGGTTATAAAAGAGATAAAACTTTTGAATAGTCAGTATGGATTAACGAACTTCTTATTTATAGATGACATTTTTAATCTCAATTATAATAGAACAATAGATATACTTGATGCCATTCACAATTTTAATAAGAGGCTTGATATAAGTTTTCCAAATGGTTTAAGGCTTGACAGACTTGATAAAACTTTAATTGATAAATTAAAAAGGGCAGGTACAAGTTATATAGCGTGTCCTATTGAGAGTGCAAATCCTCGTATACAACATTTGATAAAAAAAGAACTTAATATAGATAAGGCAAGACAATCCATATATCACATAGTTCATTCTGGCATATATACAAGGGGTTATTTTATGCTTGGTTTTCCTACTGAAACTATTGAGGAGATAAAAAATACTGTAAACTTTGCAATTAACACCCCTTTACATGCAGCATGGTTTTTTATTGTAACGCCATTTGAAGGCACAGAGCTGTACGAAATGGTAAAGGACAACATAGATAAAATGAAAATCCCTTCAAATAAGCTTGATTATTTCTATGGTACATATAATTTGAGTGCAGCTGAAACTGATGAATTATTATCCACTTTTAAGGATGCCTATATCTCCTTTTATGTAAAAAATCCACTTAGGGTTTTAAGATCCTTTATGGCCCATCCCCATAAGCCCTATTTTGTTAAATATCAGTTAATTTCTCTACTTCCGTATATATATAGAGCAAGGAAACAAAGAAATAATAGCTAATATTAATAGGGAGATAGAAATGTTAAAAGCTATTAAAGAGGTAGGATTAAAAAGACTTTTCAAATACATTTTTTACACATTTATGATGGTTATTTTTAAACTGCTAATATTCCCTCCTTTAAGGGTATTATTATTACGCCTGCTTGGTGCAAAGATCGGAAAAAATGTATATATAGGAAATGTAAGTTTTTACAACTACCATCATGAATATGGGTTCAAATCTCTTACAATAGGAAACAATGCATATATAAATGAGGAAGTTCTCATTGATCTGGCGGATAGGATTACAATAGAAGACTATGCTGTAATTGCATATAGATGCATAATCTTAACACACATGAAAGTAAGCTATGAAGATCATCCCTTAACAACTTATTTACCAAATTTTAAGAAACCTGTTCATATAAAAAAATATGCTGTTGTGGGTACAGGTACTCTGGTGTTGCCAGGTGTAACAATAGGTGAATACGCTGCTATTGGTGTTGGGAGTATTGTTAACAAAGATGTGCCTCCATATTATGGTATGCAGGGCAAACCCATAAGATTGGTAAGAAAATTTGATGATTTAAAAGACCAGATTGAACATGACAAAGGCACAGAGAAGTAGCTGGAAATCACATATATCCAATGAGTTAATCTTTCTTTTACTTTTCATAATAGTTGTGTCAGTTCATGGAATAAGCCTGCGGGATCATTTTGTAAACTGGGATGATGAGATGATGATCATCAACAATCCAAGGATCATGAATCTTTCTTTAGATGGTATTTTGCATATACTTGATCCACATACCGTATTTACTGATAGATTTAGCGAGTATTATCCAATTCGTGATCTTAGTTATATGATTGATTATTTTATATGGGGATTGGATCCCCTTGGTTATCATTTAACAAATCTGTTATTTGAAATAGCCAATGTAATACTTGTCTTTATACTGTTTCAAAGGCTGTTTAATGATAGAGCACTTTCATTATTATCTGCGATGATATTTGCTGTTCATCCTCTAACCGCTGGGGTGGTCTCATGGGTGTCATGCAGAAAAGACCTTATGGCAATGACATTTTACCTTATTGCTTTTATATATTTTATGGAGTTTTACCGAAGTAATAAGGAATCGGATAAACGGAAGATAAAATATTTTATTCTATCTAATATAATGTTTTTGTTCGCACTTTTATCAAAGGCGTCTGCCCTACCTTTTCCTGGTGTACTTGTTGCATATATGTTTATAGTTGAGGATGAAAGGCACTTGAAGCCTTATATTTTATACCTCATACTACCGGCTACTTTAATGATGACTTATGCACTTGGAAGCTATAGCTATTCCAGTTATTTCGGAACCGGTACATTTAAACAAACCTATGGATGGGATTGGTTTTTTATGTTTTTCCCTGAGTTATTTGTTATTTACACTGTTCGGTTTTTATTCCCATTTAATCTGGCTCCTCTTTATATAGAACCGGGCAATAGCAGTCTATTGGAACCACTCTTTCTCATTTCTATCCTGTTTATTATCTTAATTGTTTATTTATTTTTTAAATATATCCGAAAGGATAAGGCTTTATTTTTCGGGTTTGCGTGGATAATACTGAATATGGTGCCAGCATCTAACATTATAAGTATCCAGATTAAAACAGCAGATAGATTTACCTATATAGCACTTGCAGGATTTGGGCTGTTTTTATCAAGGATATTTCAAATTGTAGCTTACAAACTAAAAGGTATCTCTTTTTCTACCGCAGCAATTTCTATTGCATCGCTTGCTGTTATAAGCTTTATGCTCAACCTTACATGGTATAATGGTGTTACATTATGGAAAAGAGAGATACAAACAAGACCATATATACCAGGTGTGATGGAAACACTATGGGGATATGCAATGCTTGGGCAGGCATACAGACAGGAAGGGGATTACCATAATGCATTGAAATATACACAGTTTGTGTTAAGCATTAATCCTGATTATTACCCTTCTTTGAAGGAAATGGCTGACATTTATGTACACGAAGGCAGATACGAACAGGCAATCAATATGTATAAACAGGCATTAAAAGTTGATAATATGGATATATATAGATCCTCAGACTACATAATCATTGCACAGCTTTATGAAAAGATGCATAAATATAAAGAAGCAATTCAGGCTTATGAAATGGCAAAAAAAGAACCGCACCCTGCTTATAATGACAAAGGATTGGATGCAAGAATTAAAAAACTTAAGGATTTGATCAATGAAGAATAGGATTATTTTTGGCAAACCTGATATAAAATCAAAAGACATAATAGCAGTCACAGAGGTTTTAAAAGGTGGTTGGATAGGCATGGGTGGGGTTACACAATTACTGGAACACGCATTTGTTAAATTTACAGGTGCAAAGTATGCTGTTGCGGTATCAAGTGGCTCTGCGGGATTATTTTTATCCATGCTTGCTTGTGGCATAGGTGATGGTGATGAGGTGATTACCTCTCCTTTGACATTCCCAGCAACAGCCAATGAAATCATTCATACAGGCGCTGAAGTAAGGTTTGTAGATGTGGATAACACAGGGAGCATAGATGTTGCTAAAATAGAGCAGGCGATAACATCGAAAACAAAGGCTATACTTCCTGTCCATCTGTATGGTAAACCATGCGATATGTCTGCTATCATGAAGATAGCGAAAAGATATAAACTATTTGTTATTGAAGATGCTGCTCATGCGTTTGGAGCTGTATATAAGAACAAAACCATAGGCAGCATAGGGGATGCTACAGTATTCAGTTTGTATGCAACAAAGAATATTACATCAGCAGAGGGTGGAGTTGTAACAACAAATAATAAAGCTATAGCAGATAAAATTAGATTATTCAGGTCGTATGGTATTACGAAGACATCATGGTCAAGGTTTAAGAAAAAAAGTAATATAATGCCCTATGATACACTTGTTGCTGGCTATAATTTTGAGCTTCCAGACCTTCTTTCTGCAATAGCCCTGTCTCAGATCAATAGCTATAAAAAAAGATTTGCAAGGAGAAGATATATATGGGATCGTTACAATAAGGCTTTTCAGGGATTAAATATAGGATTGCCAGATACCTTTAGCAGTGATTATGTACACGCAATGCACCTTTATACAATACTTGTTGATAGGAAAAAGATTGGTATAGATAGAAAGACCTTTATAGAAAAACTATATAGTATGGGTGTAGGGACGGGGATCCATTTTATATCTTTGCATCTTCATTCTTATTACAAAAGACGATATCACCTTGATCCTTATGATTTTCCTAATGCATTAATAATTTCTAACCAAACCCTTTCCCTTCCTCTTTCTTCGGGTATGAGTGACTATGAGGTGGAAAAGGTAATAAAATCAGTAAGGCAGATATGCAATGGCTGATCCGAAATTAGGTATTGTACTTGCCTGTTACAATGAAGCATCACATCTTGATGATAGTTTTAAAAGGTTAACTGACATACTGTCATACGCAAATTTTACATACGAAATTATATTTGTAGATGATAAAAGTACAGATAATACCGTTGAGATAATAGATCGCATTATTAACACATATTCCAACATACCTTTTAAAAAGATCCTTCATTCAAATAATACAGGTAGAGGCAGGGCAGTAACAGATGGTTTTAAAGCTTCAAGTGCGGAGATCGTTGGTTACATAGATGTGGATCTTGAGATAGATGCGGTTTATATATATTCTTTCTTACATGCTATATTACAGGGATATGATGCTGCTATTGGTGAGCGTGTATCCAGATTTAGTTTATACTCTGTGCCAAGATTTTTTACCGGGAGAACCTACAATATGCTTATGAAGATGTTTATAAATTTGCCTTTACACGATACAGAGGCTGGAATCAAATTCTTTAATAGAGCTAAACTATTACCTATTCTTGATATGATTGAGGATCCTCATTGGTTCTGGGATACAGAGGTATGTGCCCGTATGTATAAATTAGGTTATAAAATCAAAGAAATACCATGTATTTATATAAGAAACAGAACAAAAAAATCCACTGTCAATGTTGTGCGTGATTCACTTTATTACTTCAAAAGACTTGTGAGGTTCAGGCGGGTTTACAAATCCTTGTAAGCGGTATTATATTTTTGTGAAAGGAGTAAAAAAATGACCACATATCCTTTACATAGAGGTAGGAGAATAAGGTTTTCAAGACAGATGCGTAATCTCGTGGCAGAAACGCATCTTAATATAGATGATTTAATATATCCATTATTTGTTACACATGAAAAGCATATTCAGAAAGAAATCCCGTCAATGCCAGGATGCTATCAGGAGTCTATAGACTATGCAGTTGCTGAGGCACAGGAGGCAAAAGAGCTTGGTATCCCAGCGATAATACTTTTTGGAATACCAGAGACAAAGGATGCTACAGGTTCTGATGCCTATTGTGAAACAGGTGTTATCCAGGAAGCGATAAGGGAGATTAAGAAAAAGGTTGTAGACCTTATTGTTATTGCGGATCTTTGTATGTGTGAATACACTTCGCATGGGCACTGTGGCATTGTTGAGGCAGGTGAAGTTGATAATGATAAAACATTAGAATATCTTGCCAGAATAGCTATTGCCCAGGCAAAGGCAGGCGTTGATATTGTTGCTCCTTCTGGGATGATGGATGGAATGGTTAAAGTAATTAGAAAAAGTTTAGATGAAAATGGATTTACCAATATACCTATCATGAGTTATTCAGCGAAGTACGCGAGTAGCTTTTATGGTCCATTCAGAGATGCAGCTGAATCAGCGCCACAGTTTGGAGATAGACGAACCTATCAAATGGATTACAGGAATGCCCGTGAGGCAATTAATGAAACATTAACGGATGTTGAAGAAGGAGCGGATATAGTAATGGTAAAACCAGCCCTGAGCTATCTTGATGTTATATACAGGGTTAAGCAGTCAACAAACCTACCTGTTGCAGCTTACAATGTTAGTGGAGAGTATTCAATGATCAAAGCAGCTGCAAGGCTTGGCTGGCTTGATGAGAAGTCTGCAATGATGGAAGTTCTGTACGCGATAAAACGGGCAGGTGCTGATATGATATTAACATACTTTGCGAAACAGGCGGCAAAAGAGTTACTAAGGTTAAAAATCCAGGAGTGATGGGTTCAGGAATAGAGGGTACAATAGTTATTTTACAGCTCTACCACTTCCAGCCCTCCAGCTTTATTGCTCTTGCGCTTAATTATATGCTATTATCAAAAAATCAGGAAGGAAGAAAACATGATGGAAATGAAACACATACCAAGGTTGATATTCTGGGAGCTAACTGCACAATGTAATTTAAAATGTATTCATTGCAGGGCAGTAGCTATGCCTGAAAAGATGAAAGATGAATTATCAACAGACGAGGTTTTTAAAATAATAGATGATATAGCAAATCATTATAAACCTATACTTGTCTTAACAGGTGGTGAACCGCTTTATAGAGAAGACATATTTGACATTTCATCTTATGCAAGTTCAAAGGGATTAAGGGTTGCACTTGCAACGAATGGAACGCTCATAGATGAAAAGATTGCCCAAAAGATTAAAAACGCAGGAATTTTGCGGGTTGCAATAAGTATAGATGGTGCTGATGCAAATGTTCATGATAGCTTCAGAGGCATACCTGGTTCTTTTGATGCTGCAATGAACGGACTGAAATTTGTACAAAAAGCCGGCGTTGAAACTCAAATAAACAGTACAATTGCAAAGCACAATGTGCATCAGGTTGCGGATATATTTAACCTTGCCCTTCGTATGAAGGTTAACGCTCTTCATTACTTCATGCTTGTGCCGGTTGGATGTGGTGTGATGATAGCCGATAGTGAAATGCTTCCAGCCCAGCAGTATGAAGAAGTATTGAACTGGCTATACGATCAGTTCATTGCCCACAAAGAGATAGAACTCAAGGCAACATGTGCTCCGCATTATTACAGGATAATACGACAAAGGGCAAAGCAGGATGGCATAAAATTAACCTTTGCCACACATGGCATGGCAGCAATGACAAAGGGTTGTCTTGCAGGCAGTGCAGTTGCTTTTATCTCAAGGCTTGGTATAGTTCAACCCTGTGGTTATCTTCCTGTTGCAGCAGGCAATCTCAGGAGACAGAGTTTTAAAGATATATGGGAAAATTCAAAGGTATTTCATGATATGCGTGAACCATCCTTATTAAAAGGCAAGTGTGGTGCATGCGAGTACAGGGCTGTATGTGCAGGATGCAGGGCGAGGGCATATTACCAAACAGGTGATTATCTCGCAGAAGAGCCTTATTGCATATATGTACCAGATGGCTACGAGAAGCAAATGGCTGGCATAAAGTTTTGATATAAAAGGTTTATCAGGTTATCATGGGGGATATACAATATAAAGTAGTTGAAATTAGTACAGTAACTGATACAGAAATAGAATCTGTTTTAAATGAGTGGACACAAAAGGGGTGGGAATTGGAGAGAATTACTTATGCTATGAGAGAAACTCAAAAGAGGCCCTCTATGGCGTTTATAGTGTTTGTATCAAAAAAAGGACAGTTTAAGAATGACTAAAGCCACTTTTCTTGAAAGGGCATCTGCCAAGTTTATTGATATGGCTTTTGCATTAATACTCGCAAGTATATTATCTCCCATTGGTCCTGCGATGGGACTTGTATATAGCCTTATAGCAGATGGCTTGATGGATGGCAGATCCATTGGAAAATGGCTTGTAGGCATAAAGGTTATAGATATAACTACTAATAAACCGTGTTCAATTTACAAATCAATCTTACGAAATATACCATTTGGCTTTGCTGTACTTATGTTTATTGTGCCTGTAATAGGGTTATTTCTTTTTATATTTATAGGTTTGAGCGTTGTAGGAGTTGAAACATATTTTTTATATACAGATTTAGGAAGTATGCGTATAGGTGATACGCTTGCGGACACTATTGTTGTAAAAAAGGAATAATATTATACTTAACTAATGATGTCTTAAAAATCTTTTAGAGAAAAGAAAGATAATATTATGAGACCTTATATAGTGTTTGTTGCTGTTATTATTTATACCATTATTGCAGGAACTCTTGTGATAATAACTGGTCTATTTGATTTCGCTGGCAATATCTATGATTTGATAGCAAGGATATGGGCAAGCCTTATATTTTTTACAGCCGGTATCAAAGTAAAAATAAAAGGTCTTGAACAAATAGATAGACATGCATCTTACATATTTATGTCTAATCATTTAAGTCACCTTGATACTGCTGCTTTTATGGCTAAACTACCATTTAAAATAAGATTTTTTGCTAAAAAGGAATTGTTGAGGGTGCCTGTGTTCGGGCAAGCCCTTTACATGTCAAGGCATATAATTATAGACCGAAAAAATACCGAAAAAGCTAAACAAAGTATAAATGAAGCGAAAATAAGGATGAAAAAATATGGATTTAGTGTTCTTGTGTTTCCTGAAGGTACAAGGAGTAAAACAGGAAAGATGGGTGAGTTTAAAAAAGGAGGCTTTGTACTTGCTATAGAAATGGGAATCCCGATAGTCCCCATCGCTGTAATTGGAAGTCATGAACTTTTGCCTCCTCATTCGTTACTGATAAGATCTGGCACAATAGAGGTGAGGGTAGGTAAACCAATACCCGTTGATAATTATACACTGGAGAATAAACAGGAGCTAATGGATAAAGTTAGATCAGCTATAGAAGAATTAAGTAAATAAAGCTGAATTGAACATTGCAGTTTAAATATAGAAAGATTTATGTAGTGAATGCATGAAAATTTTTTTCTTATTACATCTCAATTTTAATGTGGTTTGACAGTTCTGTATTACTTTCATATATGTTTATGAAAGAAAACATAACAAAGGAGGTAAATTGTGGAAGAAAAGGAGCGTTTGCTTATTATAAAATTTTCAGAACAGGATCCTGAATTAAAAAGGCTATGGGAAGAGCATCTTGATTATGAAGCAAAAATAAAGGCATTTGAAAAAAAGTTGCGTCTATCTCCAGAAGAAGAGATAGAAAAGAAAAGGTTACAAAAACTTAAACTTTCTGGTAAGGATAGAATGTTTGAAATCCTTAAGAAATACACAGTAAAGGAGAATTGATAATTATGCGAAGTGATCATACTAAAAAAGGCATTGAAAGAGTGCCTCACCGCGCCTTGTTGCATGCTACGGGTGTTGCTCGTTCAGAGTTTGAAAAGCCATTTATTGGTATAGCATCAAGTTTTACAGATCTCATACCAGGTCATGTAGGTATGAGAACGCTTGAAAGATTTCTTGAAAATGGAGTTTATGCTGGTGGTGGACATCCATTTATCTTTGGAATACCTGGTATCTGTGATGGTATTGCTATGGGACATGTTGGTATGCATTATTCATTACCAATCCGTGAACTTATTGCTGATTCCATAGAAACAGTTATTAACGCGCATAGTCTGGATGGTGTTGTACTACTTACAAACTGTGATAAGATCACACCCGGTATGTTAATGGCAGCTGCAAGGCTTGATATACCAGCGATTGTTTTGACTGCAGGTCCGATGCTTTCTGGTAGATATAAAGGTCAGAAACTCGATCTTGTTCATGATGCATTTGAGGCAGTAGGAAGATACAACAGAGGAGAGCTAACCGAAGAAGATGTTCTTGCTATGGAGCTCGGTGCATGTCCTGGTGAGGGTTCATGTCAGGGTTTGTTCACAGCCAATACGATGGCGTGTCTTACAGAGGCTATGGGAATGTCCCTTTATGGTGCGGGAACAGCCCTTGCAGTTTCATCAAAAAAAAGACACATAGCATTTGAAACAGGGAAAAGGATTGTTGAACTTGTTAAAAACAACATTACTGCAAGACAGATCATGACCAGGAATGCATTTGAGAATGCAATAAGGGTTGATATGGCACTTGGTGGATCGACTAATACTGTATTACACCTTACTGCAATTGCCAATGAGGCAGAAATAGAGTTGCCATTGGAATTGTTTGATAAAATCAGCAGTGAAACACCAAATATCTCCCGCATAAGACCATCAGGTGATTACATGATGGAAGATATTGAATATGCAGGAGGGATTCCAGCTGTTTTAAATAGGCTTAAGGATATGTTAAAGGATAATCCTACTGTTAGCGGTCCATCAATTCTTGAGCTTGCCAGAAGAGGCAGAGTATTTGACGATGATGTTATAAGACCTCTTGACAATGCGTACAGTAAGAGTGGTGGTATTATGGTATTAAGGGGTAACCTTGCACCTGATGGCGCCATTATAAAAGTGGCAGGTATTGGTGCGAAGATAGATTATTTTGAGGGGAAGGCAAGGGTATTTAATTCAGAACAGGATGCAATGAAGACTATTATGGAAAAAAGGATACAGCCAGGAGATGTTATTATAATTCGCTATGAAGGACCCAAAGGCGGTCCTGGTATGCGAGAAATGCTTTCTCCCACATCGGCAATATCAGGTATGGGTTTAGGGGAAAAGGTAGCACTTATAACAGATGGGAGATTTTCAGGTGGTACAAGAGGGCTTTCAATCTGCCATGTATCTCCAGAAGCTGCTGTCGGTGGACCAATAGCCCTAGTAAAAGATGGCGATACTATTGTTATAGATCTGAAGAAAAAGTCTCTTGATATTAAGATAAACAATGATGAAATTAAAAGAAGGAGTACTGAATTTAAGCCACCTGAACCAAAGTTTAAGAACGGATGGCTTTCCAGATATGCAAGGCTTGTAACATCAGCCAATACAGGTGCTGTGCTTAAATGATCTATACTAATAGAGTATTCCTTACATAAAAGAAACTAAGGGGATTACTAACGACGAAATCATAGAGCCTTTAACAAAAGTAAAGAAGTATACAAAAATAGATAGGAAGGAAAGCAAACAATGAAGATGACAGGTGCAAAGATATTTGTTGAAAGCCTTAAAAAAGAAGGAGTTGATACTATTTTTGGTTATCCAGGCGGGGTTGTGCTGAATATATATGACGAGCTTTACCGCAGTGATATAAGACATATCCTTGTAAGACACGAACAAGGTGCTGCACATATGGCAGATGGGTATGCACGCGCGAGTGGAAAGGTTGGTGTATGTCTTGTTACATCTGGACCCGGTGCTACAAATACAGTTACAGGAATCACTACTGCCTACATGGATTCTATTCCAATAATTGTGTTTACAGGTCAGGTACCTACAAATCTGGTAGGTAACGATGCATTTCAAGAGGCAGATACAATTGGTATAACCCGTTCATGTACAAAGCACAATTTTCTCATCAAAAATGTAAAGGATATGGCAAGAACCATAAAAGAGGCATTTTATATAGCAAGGACAGGAAGACCGGGTCCTGTTGTCGTTGATATACCCAAAGATGTTACGATAGATTCAACAGAATTTCATTATCCAGAGCACATTGATCTGCCAGGGTATAAACCTATATATGAGGGTCATACAGGTCAGATTAAACGAGCAATAGACATGATCCTTGCTTCAAAAAAGCCTGTTATCTACACCGGTGGTGGAATAATAAGTTCCGATGCTGCAAAAGAGCTTCTCACCTTTGCTGAGTTGTTAAAAACCCCTGTTACAAATACATTGATGGGACTTGGAGGCTTTCCGGGTGAACATCCTTTATTTTTAGGTATGCTCGGGATGCATGGAACCTACGCAGCAAACATGGCTGTTACACATACAGACATGCTTATAGCAATAGGTGCAAGATTTGACGATCGTGTAACAGGTGATATCAATGAATTTGCACCGGAGGCAAAGATTGTTCATATTGATATAGATCCAACATCTATAAGCAAGAATGTAGAGGTAGATGTACCTATAGTTGGTAATGCAAAAAGTGTTCTTGCTGAGATGAACAAACTGATAAAAAAAGATAAAAGACTTAAAGAATTTCTAAAAGAAATAGAGGATTGGAAAAAGCTTATTAAACAATGGCAAGAATCCCATCCGTTGACATATAAAGAGGGTGGTAAACTTAAGCCCCAATTTGTTATTGAAAAGATATATGAGCTAACGAAAGGAAATGCCATTATTACAACAGAAGTTGGCCAAAATCAGATGTGGACAGCACAATTTTATAAATTTAGTAAACCAAGAACATTTATAACATCAGGTGGGCTTGGGACTATGGGATATGGCTTTCCAGCTGCAATTGGGGCGAAGATTGCAATACCTGAGGCAACTGTAATAGATATAGCAGGGGATGGTAGTATTCAGATGAATATACAGGAGCTTGCAACAGCTGTTCAGTACAATGTTAATGTAATAGTAGCGATTCTTAACAATAATTATCTTGGAATGGTTAGACAATGGCAGAGCCTTTTTTATGGTAAAAGATATTCTCATACAGATATGTCACATAAGCCAGATTTTGTAAAATTAGCTGATGCCTATGGTGCAAAAGGATATATGGTTGAGAGAAAGGAAGATGTTTTACCTGTATTAAAAGAGGCACTAAAAAGCAAATTGCCAGTTTTAATTGATTTCCATGTAGAAGAAGAGGAGGATGTTTATCCTATGGTACCTTCAGGTGCCTCACTGAAAAAGATGTTATTAGCTTAGAGGTGAATGATGAGACATACTATATCATTAACTGTTGAAAATAAATTTGGGGTTCTTGCAAGGGTGGCTGGCTTATTCAGCGGTAGAGGTTATAACATAGAAAGTTTGAGTGTAGCAGAAACTCTGGACCCCGCGGTGTCCAAGATGACAATAGTTACAAGTGGTGAAGATAAAATTATAGAACAGATTATAAAACAGTTAAATAAGCTTATAAACACTATAAAGGTAGTAGATCTAACTGTAACAGATCATGTGGAGAGGGAGATGGTGCTTGTGAAGGTATCTGCTTCAGGAGAAAACAGGGCAGAGGTACTGAGGCTTGTTGATATATTCAGAGGGAAAATTGTTGATGTTAGTCCTGATACCTTTGTGGTAGAACTTACCGGAGATGAAGAAAAAATTGCTGCTGTGTTAAACTTGTTCAAACCGCTTGGTGTAAAGGATATAGTTAGAACCGGAAAGGTTGCCATGCAAAGGTCTATACAGCATAATGATAAAGAAAAAAAATAATAATGAAATAAAAATCTACCTTTTTCTCGGCTCATGCCTTTACAGAATTGGGGCTAAAAAAGGATAAACTGGTGATTAAAATAAATAAATCAAAAATTTAGAATAAATAAGGAGGTACGATGAAAGTTTATTATGATAGTGATGCAAATCTAAAAGTTTTAAAGGATAAGACAATAGCCATTATTGGTTATGGCAGTCAGGGATACGGACACTCTAATAATCTTAGAGATAGTAAGATGAATGTTATTATAGGCGGTAGAAAGGATGGCAAGTCATGGGCTAAGGCTGAGTCAGCAGGCTTTAAGGTGTATAGTGTTGCAGATGCAGTTAAACAGGCTGATGTTGTAATGATCCTTTTACCTGATGAAATTCAGGCTGATGTATACAAGAAGGAAATAGAACCAAACCTTAAGAAGGGGGCTTATCTTGCATTTGCTCATGGTTTTAATATTCATTATGGTCAAATAGTGCCAGCACCAGATATTAATGTATTCATGGTGGCACCAAAGGGACCGGGGCATCTTGTAAGGGGTGAATACACCAAGGGAAGGGGGGTTCCTTCTTTGTTAGCAGTGTATCAGGACCCCTCTGGTAACACAAAAGATATAGGACTTGCCTATGCCTCTGGGATTGGCTCAGGTAGGGCTGGTATTATAGAAACAACCTTTAAAGAAGAGACAGAAACAGATCTGTTCGGGGAACAAGCAGTGTTATGTGGGGGTGTGACATCTCTTATGCTTGCGGGGTTTGAAACACTTGTAAATGCAGGATACGCACCTGAAATGGCTTATTTTGAATGTATCCATGAAATGAAGCTGATCGTAGACCTTATATACGAGGGTGGCATATCAAATATGAGGTATTCTGTTAGCAACACAGCGCAATTTGGTGATTTAACAAGGGGGCCACGGATTATAAATGATGAAGTGAAATGCGAGATGAAAAGGATCCTGAAAGAAATTCAGGATGGTAGTTTTGCCAAGGAATGGATCCTTGAGAACAAAGCTAATAGACCTGTATTCAATGCGCTTACAAAAAAGGGTGAGGAACATCTTGCGGAAAAAACAGGACAGAAGTTAAGAGAGATGATGCCATGGCTTAAGAAGGAAAAACTTGTTGATAAAGACAAGAATTGATTTCACTGGATACGATATATGTTCATCTTTTCGGGTTAATTAGCTATTTGCAAGCTTTTACAGGAGCTCAAGTGGTTCTCTATACACCCTTTTTTGTTTGTGCCTGGACCACGAGCCATTGATATATGGATAACATATCATTTTCCATTCTTTCTGGATGCCATTGAACACCCAGTACATATGGAAAATCTTTAAGCTCAATAGCCTCAATGACTCCATCCTCAGCCCTTGCAGAAGCAACAACACCTTCTCCAGGCTCTTTAACAGATTGGTGATGGCTTGTGTTGGTAATTAAATTATGCTTTTTTATAATACCTTGAAGAATTGTATCTTTTTTTTCTATAATAACATTGTGGGTCCCGCTTGAATGATCAATGTTTGTCTTTAATTGTAATTTTATATCTTGATATAAAGTTCCTCCTGCTACAACATTTATAAGCTGCATGCCTCCACATACACCGAGAACAGGTATCCCCTTCTTTAGTGCTTCTATATATACAGCTGTTTCAAATGCCGTCCTTTGTGGTAAGGTTTTTACTGGAACAATGGCTTCTTCACCATACATTGCTGGTGGAATATCAAAATCACCACCTGTAATAACAAGCCCGTCTATTTTATTGACAAGCTCATTTACATAATTTGTATATGTAAGCAAAACAGGTATACCATTGAATCTTTCAATAGCATCTGTATATGCTTTGTACACAAAATAGGCTTGTTTATCATTAAATGTTTGTATGTCAGATGTTATACCAATAAGTGGCATGCCTTTTTGGTTCTGCATAAGTTACCTATATAGTCTTTCCAGGATTATTGCAAATAAAAATGCCTTATAATACAAAACTACTTTTGTTAACCACAAAAAAGCATTTGAAAAATAGAAAAGTTTGTGTAATGAGCGATAAGACCGCGTCAAATCTTAGGTATTCTTCGAATATTAACAAAAAAGAATTATTGTGTTGTCATTGCGAGCCGCAGGCGAAGCAATCCCTCTGCTTGTAGATTGCTTCGTCATTTTATTCCTCGCAATGACAACCTTACAGAGGACTTAAATCTCGTTTATAACAAATCCCTCTCCGCCTCTTTACTAAAAAGGGGCAGAAGGGATTACGGGTGGATCGCACGACCATTCCCTTCGGGTGGGTACCCCGAACGAATGAACAAACTTTTCTATTACATTTTTTGGTTAAAAATTTTGTGTTAAATCTATGTAAAATCTAAATTAAGAACAATTTACTTGTGTTGATATGCAGCTGAGGCTATTTTCATATATGTGAAGTATAGAAGAATAGGCGATCATACAATAAAATTTATGTCTCTTTTTTTTGCCTCACTTATATTAGTTCTAAGTGCTGGTATTGTGTATGAATTAATAAAGGGTTCACAAGACTCTATGTCTACTTTTGGATGGCGATTCATTATCACATCTACATGGGATCCTGTAAGCAAGGTATTTGGGGCATTGCCATTTATTTTTGGTACCGTTGTCTCATCTGTTATAGCACTTATTATAGCCTTTCCATTAAGTATAGGAATAGCTATATTTTTATCAGAGCTTACTACAAAGACAATAAAATTTTATGTATCGCTGATGATAGAATTGCTCGCAGCTATACCAAGCATTATTTATGGACTATGGGGATTATTTGTTCTTGCACCCTTTCTACAAACAAAAGTTGAGCCAATCCTTTCAAAGTATCTGGGCTTTGTTCCTTTATTCCAGGGTCCACCCTTGGGTGTAGGCATGCTTACAGCCGGGCTTATTCTATCTATTATGATTATTCCTACTATTGCTTCTATAACAAGGGATATATTTGATACTATACCAACCTTGTACAAAGAAGGAGGGTTTGCAATAGGCATGACCAGATGGGAGGTTATATCCAAGATAGTTTTTCCTCAAGCAAGATCAGGTATGATCGGTGCTGTTATGTTAGGCTTTGGAAGGGCACTTGGAGAGACAATGGCAACTACCATGGTAATAGGTAATTCTCCAACTATATCTGCGTCATTATTTTCACCATCTTATACTCTGGCAAGTGTAATAGCTAATGAGTTTACAGAGGCGACATCAAAGATATACATTTCTTCTCTTATAGAACTGGCATTATTATTGTTTCTGATCTCTATGATATTTAATGCAATTGCAAAACTGTTTATCAAGAAAGGAAGATTTAGCTAATGGATTCCTTTGTTTATTTAAAAAGGCGTATAATAAACAAAGCAATGCTTTTCTTTTCTTATGCTTCTGCATTAATAGGTGTGGTTGTGTTGTTCTTAATACTCTTTCATATAATTGTGAAGGGAATAACCTCTATAAATCTTCACTTTTTGATCAGATTACCAACCCCTCCTGGTGAACCTGGTGGTGGTATTGCAAATGCAATCATTGGAAGTTTTATCGTTGTAGGTATAGCATCATTAATAGCAATACCTGTAGGAGTGATGTCTGGTATATATCTTTCAGAGTTCGGCGAAAATAAATTTGCTTCAATCATCAGGTACTTTGCGGATGTTTTAAATGGTATTCCTTCAATAGTAACAGGAATTGTTGCCTATATGTTTGTGGTACTACCTATGCATAGATTTTCTGCACTTGCAGGTGGTATTGCGTTATCAATATTGATGATTCCTATCATTACAAGGACCACAGAAGAATTGGTAAGAATGGTGCCGGATACAATAAGGGAAGCGGCTTTAGCACTTGGTGTGCCACAGTGGAAGGTGATTCTTTTAGTGGTGTTGAGAACAGCATCAACCAGTATAATAACAGGTATCATGCTGGCAGTTGCAAGGGTAGGTGGTGAAACAGCCCCTTTACTTTTTACAGCGTTTAACAATTCTTTTATGAGCTTCAAGCTTGATCAACCTATCTCAACCATGACAGTTCTTATTTATAATTATGCCTCATCTCCGTATCCTGATTGGAATTCCATAGCATGGGGGACCGCATTTTTGTTGATCCTGATTGTTTTAATTGTCAATATAATATCAAAGATGTTTACATATAAAAAATATTCTTTATAAATAAAAGATATGGCAAAAAAACTTGTTATAGAACATCTTAATGCATGGTTTGATAATATACAGGCGTTAAAGGACATAAACCTTGATATAGAGGAGAATAGCGTGACTGCTGTGATAGGCCCATCAGGATGCGGGAAAACCACATTTGTGAGATGTCTTAACAGGATTCATGAAGTTGTTGACAAGGCAAAGGTATCAGGAAAAGTATTGCTTGATGGCAAAGATATTTATTCAAGTGATATGGATCCTGTTCTTGTAAGGAGAAGAATTGGTATGGTGTTCCAGAAGCCAAATCCTTTTCCAACGATGAGTATATTTGAAAATGTTGCTGCGGGCTTGAAATTGAATGGTTTGAAAAAGAAGAATGAGTTAGCTGATGCAGTAGAGAGAAGTCTTAAGATGGCAGCCTTATGGGATGAGGTTAAGGACAAATTATACAAATCTGCTATGGCACTTTCAGGCGGACAACAGCAGAGATTATGCATAGCAAGAACAATAGCACTGGAACCAGAGATTATTCTTATGGATGAACCAGCTTCAGCCCTGGATCCTATATCCACTGCACACATTGAAGAGCTTATTCAGCAGATAAAAGAAAAATACACCATTGTAATTGTAACACATAATATGCAACAGGCTGCGCGGGTTTCTGATTATACCGGTTTCTTTCTTCTTGGTGAGCTTATTGAGTTTAATAAGACATCCGATATTTTTACAAATCCTAAAGATAAGCGCACGGAAGATTATATTACAGGAAGATTTGGTTAATAAGGAGGCTTTATGGAACGCAAATTTGATGAGGAACTAAAAGAGTTATCTGGTATGCTTGTAAAGATGGGTAGCCTTGCTCAGACCATGATCCATAACTCTATAAAAGCCCTTGTAGACAGGGATAGAGCCATGTTAAAGGATGTATATACATTAGAAGATTCTGTTAATCTTATGCATATAGAAGTGGATGATTTTTGTCTGAAGCTTTTAGCTTTAAGGCAACCCCAGGCAGGGGACCTGCGTATGGTAACAGCAGCTATTAAAATTAATACAGACCTTGAGAGGCTTGGGGATCAGGCTGTAAACATAGCACAGAGGACAGAGTTTTTACTTGAAAGACCAATAATCAAGCCACTCGTTGATATACCAAGAGAATCAACAATAGCACAAAAGATGGTAAACGATAGTCTTGAAGCATTCATAAAAAAAGATGTAAAGCTCGCAGAAGATGTTCTCACAAGAGATGACATAATTGATGATATAAATAATCAGGTGTTCAGAGAATTGCTTACATATATGATGAGCGATCATACAACTATTCCAATTGCATTTGATTTGATATTTGTCTCTAAAAATATTGAACGTATAGCAGATCATGCGACAAATATAGCAGAAGATGTGATATTTATGGTAATTGGAAAGGATATAAGGCATCATATAGCTATAAAATAGGTTTAATATCAGGGTAGGGTTGAAGGAAGGCATCAGTAAAGCTTATGAATATAAAACTGGAAGCGAAAAAATTAATGATTTAAAAACAGGAACAGGGAAGTGAAGAAGAAAAATATAAATAGGAAAAATTTGCAATGGATTTTAACCCCAACATTACGCAAATTCCCTATTTTGCAAATGCATTTTTTTGGGTTAAGGTGTGCATAATGGCTTTCTATAGGTATATATCCTTATTATTAATATTAACCATTATAGTATTGCCATCCTGCGCATCCTCACCTGTAAAAGAACAAGCAGGTCCAGAAGCCTATTACAACGAAGCACTGAAAGAATTAAAAGGGGGATGGTTATTCGGACCTGATTATGAACAAGTTAGACAAACACTTAACCAGATAATTGATAATTATCCGTATTCTACTTATGCACCACGAGCTCAAATTCTTATAGCAGACTCTTATTTTAAAGAAGGAAAGTACCTTGAAGCTGCTGAGTCGTATGACCATTTTATAAAAATGTATCCAAATGATAAAGATATACCATATGCCATTTTTATGGAAGGTAGATCGTTTTTAGAAAACCAGAAATCCTGGCTTAGTGGTGACATTCCTTATGACATAGATCCAACAGGTATATATAATGCGTATGATGAATTTAGGTACATAATTGATAATTATTCTTCTTCAAAGTATGCTGATCAAGCGAAAAAATACGCACTACAGTGCGAAAAGGCTTTAGCAAATCATGATTTGTATATCGCAGATTTTTATATATCTCACGATCATTATGAAGCAGCGATCAACAGACTAAAAGCAGTGTATGAAAACTATCCTGATAGTGGGCTTGGTGATAAGGCTTTATATAAATTGGCACAAGTATACAAACATATAAATGACCCTGAAGGGTACAAACAAACAATAAGCTTGCTAAAACAGCTTTATCCGGATAGTAAATATATAAACATGTTAAAGCCATAAACAGTGCAAGAATAATTATATATTTAAGTTATATATAGTTATAAATTAAGATAATTTATATAAATTATGAGATTTCGTATAGAAAAAGATTCGCTTGGTAGTATACAGGTTCCAGAGGATGCTTACTATGGTGTTCAAACCATGCGTGCGCTTTCTAATTTTCCTGTAAGTGGTGAAAAGAATCACCCATTACTGATCAAGTCTTATGTATTACTTAAAAAGGCATGTGCTATTACAAACAATGAGCTTGGTGTTCTTGATAAAAAGAGGGCCAATAGCATAATACAGGCATGTGATCTTATCCTTGAAAACAAATATTTAGATCAATTTGTGATTGATAAATACCAGGCAGGTGCTGGTACCTCTTTAAATATGAATATAAATGAGGTTATTGCAAATATTGCTCTTGAAAAACTTGGTTATAAAAAAGGTGAATACCAATACCTGAGTCCCAACGATCATGTAAATATGTCCCAGTCTACTAATGATACCTTTCCAACAGCTGCACATATAGCAATTATTTTTAATACAAGGTCACTTATAGATGCGTTAAAAATACTTAAAATCTCGTTTTTAAAAAAGGCAAAATCCTTCCAATTACTGCTTAAATCAGGAAGAACACATTTACAGGATGCTGTACCTGTAAGCCTGGGTCAGGAGTTTCGTGCCTATGCTGAAACAATAAACAAGGCTATCTTAATGCTTAAACAGGTTATAGGTAATGAATATCAACCAAGTTTGTTAGAGGTTCCGATCGGGGGAACTGCTACAGGTACAGGCATAAATACACCAGCTGGATACAGAAAAAATGTGATAAAGAATTTGAGAAGACTGACAGGATTAAAATTGTTTTTATCAAGTGATATGAGAGAGGGGTTACAATCAAGATTGGCTATAAGTTATACATCCAGCATACTAAACAACATAGCACTCCAGTTCATAAGAATTGCTAATGATTTAAGGCTTTTATCTTCTGGACCTTTAACAGGGCTTGCAGAGATCACCTTACCGGCGGTTCAGCCCGGCTCATCAATAATGCCTGGGAAGTCAAATCCTGTCATGGCAGAGGCACTTGATATGATCTGTTTCAGGGTTGTTGGCAATAGCCTTACCATATCTATGGCAGAGCAGGCGGGTCAACTTGAACTTAATGTTATGATGCCTGTTATGGCTAATACTATTCTTGAGTCAATTGATATTTTGAAAAACTTTTTACCTGTGTTTGCAGATAAGACAATTAAAGGCATCATACCCAACAAAGAAAGATTACATTATTATTTTACGCATACCCCTGCAGTAGCGACCTTACTTACCCCTATTATAGGGTATCTTAATGCTGCAGAGGTTGTTAAACAATCATTAAAAGAAAAAAGACCTGTTTCTGATATTATAGTTGAAAAAGGTTATCTTACAAAAAGGCAGATAAAAAAACTACTTTCAGCAAAACAAATCACACATAATTCCAGATAATCTAACCTTAACCAAGTGAAAAACGGGGATAGGGGGCATGTAGCGGTTTGATTCATCAAACAAAAAATACCGTCGCATAGGCCTCAAAATGAAATAAGGAAGTTCGTGTAAAAAGCCTGCGTCAAATAGAGGTATTCTTCGAATATTAGCAAAAAAGAATTATTGTGCTGTCATTGCGAGCCGCAGGCGAAGCAATCCCTATGCTTGTAGATTGCTTCGTCATTTTATTCCTCGCAATGACAACCTTACAGAGGACTTAAATCTCGTTTA
>Ga0078972_1008081_pt1 | contig 22495 bp, 8 predicted proteins | sample YelNatPaOPGAMG01_FD_67568 | JGI IMG/M metagenome (GOLD analysis project Ga0078972, IMG submission 67568) | Hot spring thermophilic microbial communities from Obsidian Pool, Yellowstone National Park, USA - OP-RAMG-01 (SPADES assembly) (version 2) | ecosystem: Environmental > Aquatic > Thermal...
TCAAAATGGATTTTAGATTATCCTCAATCACACTTATCACAGGGGTAACAGGCTCATTGTATTCAAATCCATCTCCCACTCCATTAACAATAATTTCTGGGGGGGTCTTGTCTATGGTAAAAAAGACAGAGCGGGAGGCAGTATTACCTGCACAGTCGGATGCAACTACATCAATATTATAGCTCCCTTCCGCACCAACTGTTACCCCTGACTCAAATGGATTGCCATTGAGTAATATTGTGCTCGTCTTAACATTTGGGTCTATTATATCTATAATCGGCGTCACATCTGTGTTGTAAAACGCTTCATCTGAAACACCGGTTATATCAATTTCAGGGAAAGTTTTATCAATCACAAAGTCTATTGAAACATCTGATAAATTTGTAGCCCTGTCTACAGCGGATACATAAAGGGTGTGTTTGCCCTCGTCTGAGATAATCATTCCACTTTCATAAGGAACCCCATCCAATAAACTAACGCTTCCATCTAAGTTCGTATCGCTAATGAATATCACCCCCTTAACATCATTATCATAGCATTCGCCGTTGCTTATGCCGAAAACGGAAATCCGGGGAGGGAGTTTATCAATTGTGAATACAACGACTTTGTCTGATAGATTAAAGGCCGAGTCAATTGCCTGAATGTGAAGGATATAATACCCATCATCCTTTATCTCTGTTCCACTAACAAAATCAATTCCATTTAATAAGATACTTTGTGATAGGAAATTATTATCAGAGACATTAACGAATGGTTTTACTGCTTTATTGTAAAAGGCACCATCTGTTACACCGGTAAGCGTAATCTCAGGTGGAATTGTGTCTACCGTGGTGAACGAGGTTTCTCTTTCGCTTCTTAACCCATTTGCTTCAAAAACCGCTTTTATATTGTGTGTGCCGAGAGGGCTTATTGTTTCAGGAATAAGTTCCAAATCTACCTCTTTAAATCCGTAAATGGTAACCTCCTCATAATAAATCAGAATATCATCAAGATAAACGGATAGTGTACCCGAAGTGGTTTCGGAAGAATAAATTTCAACTGATACATAAGCGCCCTCATAACCGGATTCGTATTCGTTTTTATCTGTATTTACGCTCAACACTTCAAAGTTTCCAACATCAAAGAAAAGGAGGTCTGTGCTCAATGGCACTGTCCTTTCTTCATCAAGATAAAGAGTGAGATAAAGCTTGTGCATACCTGAAAATTCTGTATCAAGCTGTGCCTTATCATTGAAGAAGGTATATGGATGGGTAAGTCCTTGAGTGCGACTAAACCCTAACACACTCCTGCCATCGGGGCTTATTATGTAGGCATCAATGAATGATTTAAAATCTGCATTTGATTCCACCACCATATCAACCTTTATGGTATCCTGAGGGTTATAGAGGTTCTTATCTATCTTTACCATCCTGAAAAATGCTTTGTATGAATCAACATTGTATGTATATACATACTCCCTTCCTTTAAACCTGTAATAGACTAACTTCGTTCCACCGTGAATAAATGAAGGAATAATAAAACCTATACTCTGTGGCGTATTTGCGACCATTTCAAGTTCTGCTGTAAAATTCGCATCGGGTGCGGATATTGTAGCAAGCCCATCGTCATCTGTTTCAACTGTCAAAAGAACTTCCTCTCCAGGATAATATACATCCTTATCAGTATATAGCCAGATGTGCGGGGTCTTTTCATGGATAAATAGGGTGTTTATGTAAATAGACCTGCCTGTTGGGAAATGGATCTCGTAAAGCAACCTATTTGGCTCAAAAGAGTTCACTGGCACATCAAATTCCAGGGCTATTTCGCCGGGTGGGAGAACGAATTGACTTGTCTCTTCAAATTCGTTGTATCGGACAAGGGCTATTAAATCAACATCTGAAATGTTACCAGTGTTCATTATTCTTAAGGTCAGATGGGCAGTATCACCGAGTTCGTAAAGTCTTTTGTCAAGCGTTGAGAGAACGCTTACCTTAACCCCAATTACCCCAAAGGTCAAAATTCCTTCTGTTGGTTCAACAGCCTCACCCTCAATCACGGTCATACTGTAAAATGCCATATAATCCCTCTCCTCCATGTCCTCGTATACAGGGAAATTGAAAACAAGTTCCCTTTCATCACATGCTGACAATTCCACTACCCTCTCGTCCTCTTCGGTGTCAAATACCGATAGATTAAGAATTGCTATTCCAACCTTATCACCAATGTTTTTTATAGTGAACCTGAATGAACCGGTTGAACCTGCTGGAAAACTTTGATAAGGAGGTATTGATGCAATCTGAAGTGTTGCGGGATTGACATTTATATCAAGGCTCTTCTCAAGAAGGAGGTTATTTCCAGAATCAAATACTGAAATGGTAACTTTATGCACACCAATTCCTGCCTGGCTGAGAGAAAGATTGAAAGTCTCCTCTCTGTCCTCACCCGAATTTATAGAGATTCCCCTCTTATCTGATGAGAAATCCGTCTCAAGGACAAGAAAGCCTTTAAAGGTATCAGATCCCTGATTGCTTACTCTGACATCAACCACCCTTTCGCCGCAGATTGCAGGTTCTTTTATTCTGGCATCCATTGAGAGGTTGAGTCGCTTTCTCACCTCAAAAGATGCTGTTGAAGGAGATACCAGAAGTGGTCCATGGGCATTTATCGTATAACTCCCTTCAGACAGCATATAATTAAGAGCTGAGGAGAAGAGCTCGCCTGGATTGAGATAAATAGATAGACTCTTTGTGTCAAGGATAAGACCATCCTTCATTAAGTCAAATATGATAGCAAACTGCCCGGCAACCGGTGAGATATTCCTTATTGTAAATGGCACACTCACTCCTCCTTCAGGATAAAGAGGCTGGGGATTTATTGAAACCGATGCCACAGGCTTCCAGACATTGAGGACAACCCTTCCAGAATTGCCATAAGAGGATGAAAACTCAAGTGTCCAATTGCCTTCAATAAGATTTCTGAAAACAATCAAATCCTCTTTTACATCCTTTCCAGACGGGTGAGGTGGTGCAGATAGAAGGTATGAAAGGGTCTTTGTTTCAATCAACCCACCAGATGGGTCAAACAGATTGAAGGTGACAGAATAAAGAGCGTCTATGTAGCCAGTGTTGGAAATTACAAATGGAATAACCACATCCCCTTCCGGATAATCAGGATATGGGTATAGTTCAACATAAGAGGACAAACCAAATAACACAGTTTTATCCTTTCTTAGAAGGATGTCACCTGTAGTTTGCACACTAAATGTGGTATCTTCTGTAATTCTCCTCTTAAAGGAAACCTCCCTTTCCTCACCGGGTAAAAGGGAAATAGAGACATCCTCCTTTCCTGATGGGTCCTCAAGGCTCAAAATGAAATCTGCAACCAATCTCCCTTTATTTTTCAACCCCACAATGAAATCAAATGGGTTATCATCAACTACCTCCGGAGCGGATATAGACATGGAAACATCAGGAATTGCAACCTCATAAAATATAGTAGAACTTGCAATCTCTTCACCATCTTTATTTATGGTGCCACTAATTGAAAATCTCCCAACTAAATCTGCTGGCAATGTAAGCGCAAAAGGAAAAATGCCATAAGGAGATAAGTCAAATTGCTCCTTATAAAGGATACTTCCATCTTTCTTTATCCCTATCTCAAGCCCTGATAAACCCACATCAGACAGGTTTTTAACCTCCCCCGATACATTCACTACTTCTCCCTTCTTATAAAGGTCTTTATCTGCCTCAAGGATGACCAATGTATTCCCTTTTACAATGGAGAAGGGGTATATGTCCTCTGCAAGCAACTGCCCCTTTTCAGAGCTTATTTTCCCCTTCCAGTAGAGGTTCCCAGTTACACCGAGAACTCCAACATTCTCAACCAGTTCTTTTAATTCACTTTGAGCAAGGTCAACGGAAATATCTTTCTCCCATAGAACCTCTTCTACCGGTGCTCCTGCAAGAAGTGGGGGCTTCTCCACATCTCCCACCTCCTGATAAACACCTGCATCTGTTCCAATCCATTTCCTTCCTTCACGGTCAAAGCCGAATTCAGTGATTTCCATTTCTATTCCAGGTGGAACCACAAATCCTCTCCACCTGTTTCCATCAAAATAATTCAACTCCACCATATCGTAATAATAAGTGAAGTCAATCCAGACATATCCTGTCTTCTTATCAATACCGATATAGCGCACGCTATCTGAAAGTAATCCATCTGCAGTTGTGTATTTAGTCCAGTTCGTTCCATCAAATCTTATAACGCCATCCCACCAGCTTATAAACCATTTCCTGCCAAAGTTATCAATTGCCATTCCATTGATACCATCTGGTAGTCCGCTGTTAGAAGGTGTATAGACTTCCCACTCATTACCATCAAAATGAGCCACCCCACAACTTGCTACAGCCCATATACTTGTTGGTTCCTCAACCCCTATTGAGATGATGCAGTATTTTGAGTTTGAGTATGGATAACAATCGGGGAAATCAGTTGGGAGTTCATAACTGCTCCATTCTTCACCATCATACCTTATAATTCCATTATCACATGTTCCTAACCACTTCACACCATTAGAATCAATGGTAATAGTAGTTATCGCATCTGTGGGTAGAGGTGAATTTGTGCTATTGTAAATCCTCCATTGAGCACCATCATAAACGCTCACACCGGTATCTGACGCAACCCATACCTCAGAATTGATGGGGTCAACTGCAATATCACGAACATAAGGAGAAGCAAGTCCATCTGTTGTGGTAAACCTCTGCCAGGAATTCCCATCAAACCTTGATACTCCACCGTATGTGCCAGCCCAGACAAATCCAGTCCTCTCATCAACTGCTATCTGCTCTATGTATCTTGAAATCAATCCATCATCTTCTGTATATACCTTCCACGCTCTTTCTGCTGACCCTATTAAATACAGATTACCCCAATTATCTCCTGCAATTATCTCTAAATACCCATCACCGTCTGCATCACCTGCGGAAATTACCTGAGGAGATAGGCGCAAAGAAAAGAGCAAAGAGCCATCTTCTCCAGCGAGAGCGTATATGGTTACAGCAGCCATTTCGCCTGGAAGAACCACATCCAATTTTTTATCACCATTTATATCAACAATAACAGGAGGATGAAATAATTCATATTCCGGAGCCTGAAATTCCCATAGAAGATTTCCATTACCGGAGAACGCATATAGAATAGAAAATGATAGCCATTCCGACCAGCTCACAAATATCTCCTTTATCCCGTCGTTATTTACATCACCAACAGATGGTGATTGAATACTCCAATCAAAGGAAATCCCTTCTGTATCAAGACTCCTCCATCTCAAAGACCCATCTTCACCGTTGAGAACGAACAACTGAATCCCGTCTCTGTCTTCTCCTGCAACCACAACTTCCTTCATTTCATCGCCTTCAATATCTGCCAGTGCTGTTGAAAATCCTTTTATATCCGCATTCTCCCATATCAATTCCAGGGATGAGGAAAATGCATATACCCCACCATCTCTTCCCACCGCAACAATTTCCATTCTTCCATCTCCATCAATATCAGAGATTGATGGGGTAACACTATCATCCAGCTCAATACCACTCTCCGTTGTATCAGTTATGATACTCCCGTCCTCGCCATTGAAAACGAACAGACCTGCTGAAATATCAAGATCGTAATCGTGTGGCAAAATCTGAAGAACCTCCTGTATCCCATCGCCATCCAAATCAGCAATTGCAGGAGATGAACGCTCATCACACCATCTATAAGAATAGAAACTCTCCCATTCTACCTCACCTGTGCTTCCATCCAGTGCAACTAATCTCCCACATACATCCACTACAACCTCTTTAATTCCATCTGAATCTATATCACCAATCGCAGGGGTTGCTCTAATCTCTCCGCCTGTTTCATAAACCCATTTTATCATACCTGTTTGCCCATCTATGCTATAAACTCTCTCATATCTTCCGGCGGCAACTATTTCAGCCCTGCCATCTCTATCTATATCTGAAATAAGAGGTGATGCGGTTATCTCCTCCCCTAAATTCACCTTCCACACAACCTGTGGTAAACCGGTAATATCTCCGATACCTTTCACTTCACCCGTCCTCTCATTGTTCCCCTTGTATGTAAGCCATTCTGATGGTTCTGGTTTTAGAACATTCCTTATTACACTGAGATTCAGATTGCCATTTTTAATTGGAAACTCTCCATTTATGAGCCTCGCAAACCCTGATACATTCTCTATATCAATATAGACATCCTTTTCTGTCCATACATCAAGAGAAATGCTAATCCCACTTATATTGAGGTTCTTCACAAGTGTGAATACCTTTCCACTTCTTTCATCCTCTGCACTCACTATCAATGAATACACTCCACTCTTTATCTCCTCCGGTATCCTGAAAGAAATTGCAGTGCTTCCCTGAGAAAAGACAAAACGAGAGCCTGATATTCCCATTACCTTAACCCTTTCAGAATCGTTTAGCTCAACATAATAAGAAAAATTAGAATCAACACCACCTGAATTAAATACATCCACAGAAACCTCTTCTCCAATGGTGTAATCTTCCTTTGGTATTGATAACAAAAGGTTCACATCCTGAATGATAAGGCAGCCAGTATCCCATGACATAAACAAATCCTCATTTGTCCACAGATACTCAGGGAAGTATATGGTTGCAATATAGCAGTGCTCACCTGCCCGAACCCCTTCCGCTATTGGAACAGAAAATGAAAACTCCCTCTCTGACAATTCGGGTGTAAAGGTTGTGGTTTGAGTAACCGAGAATCCAAAATCTTCAAAGTAAAACTCTATGTATGCATTAAGGCTCCCTGTGAATACCTCTCCCGGAGAGAAATAAACACCCCCCTTTACACCTGCAAGCAATCTGACATTTGCATTCTCACGAACATTATATTTCCTGTCAGAATGGTCAAAGCCGTATACTTCCGGAGGATAACCCATAATCCACGGTCTTGGAATGAGAATATGTGCCCTGTCTTCATCTTCCAGTTTTGCTTTTGTTGAAACCTCTGCAGTGCCATCAAGGGTAATGGGTGTATATGGCGGAGAGCCACAATACTCAAAGGTATCATCTGTTACAAGAAGGGGAGCAATCTTTGATGGAAACGAAATATCAAGGTTCTCACCAGGCATGAGGCTTATAAACTCTGTCTCATAGTAATCAAGTTCAGGTATCCATAAATCTAATTTTATACCCTCATATATAAATTTCCCTGTATTCCTGAGCCTCATAACAGGGATTATCTCCTCATTCACCTTATAAAAATCCTTATCAAAAGACACATCTATCATCATGTTTGATGGGATGACCTCCTCTCCCTTAAGATGCTCAACCGGATAATTTAGGTCATACCGAAGTCTGTAATCACCAAGGGTTATTGTAGATATGGGAACTGCAAAACCTATTACCTTTGTCTCACGAGCCCCTATTTTTATACCCTCCATTCCACTCCATAAAATTTCACCATCAGGTGAAAGGAGTTCAGCATAAAAACTCCCATCTGTTCCAGCCAAACCTGTATTTTTTACCTCAAACCCAATTTGTGTGATATTCCCCCATATATCAGGAATCAGGGGTTTAACGCTCAATGCAGGGGGTATATATTCAAAGGTTGCCACTTTTTCCCCCGCAACATCATTAAATGAATTATATGCTGTTGCATCAACCTTTATCACACCACCGGGCATACCTCCTGTTATAGAAAAACTTATAAAGCCCTCTCTTACCTCTTCAGGAAGAACCCCAAAGAAATATACAAAATCTTCATACCATTCTTTACCAAACGCATCATAAACTGTGACCTTCACTCTATAATCCTCTTGATGATTTAAGAGGTTTTTAAGGAGAACAAAGACCTTTACCTCATCACCTGTAGTATATGTCAATCTCTCAGGGAATGCATCAAGACTTACTGAATATGGAAGAACACTGAATCCCTTCCATACTCCATACCATTTAGAGCCATCAAGGGAATAATAAACCATAAGCCTGTCACTCGTAAAAACAGGAACAGAAAATGTGATTTCATTCACTCCATAGGGTGGAATGGTTATTGAATCCTGATATACAGTTGTATCCATTGAATATCCACCATACAACGGGTCTTTTGTGATTTTGTAATGGTCTGGAAGGTAATATCTAAGAAAAACCTCCTTTTCCTTATCACTATTATTATGAGCCACCATTTTAAATTCTGCATTATCCCTCATATAATATTTCTCCCTCTCTGAGAGAACCTCTAAATCAGTCCATTCTTTAATATAAAAATGGGTTTCAAATCCCCTGGAATAGAAACCATTTATATTCACCACTGCTTTTGCCAAATATTCACCCGGAATCACAGAGGTTTCCTGATGGGGATAGATAAACTCTTTCTCAGAAACAAGATTGTGCTGGAGTTCAATTGAAGCCCTCTCCTTCCACTTAAGGGTATAGGTGGGGTCGTATATGGATATATCTACATCAACTGTTAAAGGCTTTGGAAAGAGGTTCCAGAGGGAAAGGATAAGATGAATATCCTCATCAGGTAGATAATGGCTTTTTGATGAGGAAAGAACACCCCCTATGTCTATCTCACTGGCTACCCTGAAACCATTGGATGCTTTCCCTATATACCTCCCCATCTCGTCTGAAAAATCAACCCATAATCTATCATCCTTATATACAGGGACTATATAGGTAATAAGGTTATATCCATTAGCAGGCACATGGATAACTTCATTTAGAGGGCTTTGGTTATAAGGAGAGGTTGTGCCCGGAGCACCGTATATCGGGTCCCGTGTTTTCCAATAATTATGAGGGAACGACCACCACACTTTTATATCTCTATCTAAATTGCTGTGATTAAACACATATATCTCAAATACCCCCTCCTCACCATAGTAATAGAGCTCTTTATCCGATTGCACCGAAAATGAAATCTCTTTAGGCACAGCGGGTTGAGGAGGATTTTTAAGAACAAACCTTCCATCAAGTGCCTCCCTTTTATATATGGAATTTCCTGCGGAATCAAACAACTCATACTCTGTGTGCCATATACCAGGGGGAGCAGTTTCAGGTGCTGGATATTCCACATAAAACTCATCCCATTGCCCTTCCAGGATTGTTACTTTATAATCCATCTCCTTTGCTATTATTTTTCTATCAGGGTCAAAAACCCTTATCTTAACCTCCTCCGCAGGCTTTGATGTTTCATTTAAGACCTTTATACTATATGAAACCACATCACCGGGATTAACCTCGGGCAGTGTATCCGGTTTTTTCGCCCATGTTATAAAATCCCTCAAAATTTTCTTACCATCTTCTGACCTCTGTCCTCTCTTCCATCCAAAATCCGTATATGCGGTTGTTAAACCAACCCACCCATTACCGTATGGATAAATCACATACGCTGGCATCCAGTTAGCCATCCTTCGTAATAGTGAAATTGAGCCTTCTGGTGTATTTAAAAGATAACCATCAACTGGAACATCCGTTATTGTCTTACTTATTCCAGAAAGGACCTGATGATATGTATCAAACCCAACACTGTTGAAGAAACAACCCACATCCTCAACCCATCCATATCCCCCTGGAGAAAGGGGAAGAACTGAAAAATCATCTCCCCTCTCCTGAGAGAGAACAAACACACAATTTCCATTCCTTATGTATTCATCAAGCAATGATTTAAAAAGTTGAGAGCCCCTCACTGCTTTCAAACCACCTGATGGAATGATTAGAACCTTAACCCCATAAGATACATCCTGATAAAACCTATCAGGTAAAACAATTGCTGCATTCTCCTTAAATTCCTTAAGTAAATCAAATGTATCCTTAACATACCCACTGAACAAAACCCCTACATCTGATGATGGGTCAACATTCGTTATCACATCTTTTGGAGGTGGGGTATAAAGTGAATAATTTTCATCAGGTGGTGGACAGTTTGGTGTCGTATAACAATCGGTAGATGAGTGTGCGACGCATCCCTCACCTTCACATGAGTATGATACGCAGGTCGTGCAACACTCGCACTTGGAGCAGGATGTAGAACAACTGGGAGGAGGGCACTCCAATGGCTCATACTGACATATACCATCCTTACAACCCTTCTTTATCTGACAGGGTCTATCAGGGCATTCCTTTGGCTTGCATTCCCCTGTTGCACTATCACAGGGAGCACATGGGTCTTTGCATTTGGGCTCGTTTTTACAGCTCCCTGCCTCACACATATCAACCGTGCATTCATTCCTATCATCACAGTTATCCTTACACTCTCCATTCACACACGCCTGACATTCTCCGCATCGGGATTCACACACTCCTCCCCTACATTCCTCACAGGGACCACAGGTAGATGTGCACTGACCATTTACACAAATTTCGCAATTTTCTGCCCTACAGGCTGAAACACACTGCCCACCCTGACATGTCTGACATAAAGATGCATCACATGTGGATTTGCATTGTCCCGTAAGAGTATCACAAACCTCACACTTGGATGAATCACAGCTTCTGCATTCTCCCCCTTCGCATACCCCACAAAAACCACAATCCTTCTTCATACATTGCCCTGTCTGAGAGTCGCAACCTGTATCGCATGGATCCTTACACCTGGGTTCATGATAGCACCCTATATCAGGGTCACACTTATCTAATGTGCAAAGGTCATTGTCATTACATTCAACTGCCACATTTATAGGCTCACATTCCCCGGTTATCTCGTTACATTTCTCACACCTGTTACATGGCACTATCTCTCCATTTACACACCTCTCACACGCACCGGGAAGCAAGCCGGGCTTAGGCACACACATATCTATAGCCTCATCACATTCCTGACATGTAAAATCACACTCAGGCTCATATTCGCATTCCCCTGTATCTGTCTTACAACCAAGGTTCTTATGACATGGCTTCTCCCTGCATGTCTTTGGTTTACATTCCTGTTTCTCATCATCCCACTCCTCACAAACATCGCAACTCACTGTTGTAAAACCCCATGAGAATGAAAGTGAATTTTCTCCAAAATCTCTCGCATTTACCGATATAGTGTATGTAGTATTCTCGCCGAGCTTCTCAAGCACATAATAAGTAGCAATTACACTCCCATCTGCCATTGTCTGATATGCCCAGTAGCCTTTTATAGAGGGGTCTATCCTCAGTCCATTTATCACAGAGCTATAATTCACTCCTGATGCATACCCATTCACCTCGGGATCCCTTATCCCAACAGATATCTCCCTTATATCCGTTGATACCTTTGTTCCCTGTGGGGAATAGGAGGTAATTACAGGTGGGGTGTTGTCTATAGCCAATCCATAAAGTGATATACTGCAGGAATTCCCCCTTATATCCCTTCCTGTTACATGAATACTATAACCATCCCCATCAGGAACTGCCCTCGTATCAAATCCACCATCCCCTGGTGTTAAAAAACTCACTGGATTTGTTACCCAGTATTCCCATGCCTCTGGAAAATCATAAATTGTCCTGTATGTGTAACCAAGTGCCGCATCAGATGGCACCATTGAAAACCTTATTGTCCCAAATGCCCCAACTACATCCCCAGAACTATCCCTTATCTCATAACTTACCTCATATATCCCAGTCCTTCCTCCACCACTTGACCCATTTGTATCAGTGTAAAAATCCTTCATCCTCGCTGATATGTCTATAACCCCTGAAAGTATGCCATTAGTTATCTGGGGATTCTGGTCATCAGGGGTATTGATGCCTGTCTCCCTCCATATACGGACAGAGTTCTGGATACATTCAGGACTGGCATTGTCATTATATGGAATAAGCCCATCAGGACGAAGGGGATTCGCCCCACCATTATTTTCCTCAAGGTGAAGGTGGGGGTGGTATCCACGGGCTTCCAAATCACTCCCCGCAGGATTTATTTTTCCCAATATCGTTTCGGATGGTGATCCACATTCTATAACATTATCACTAACCTGCACTTCGGGTTTAATATGTCTATACACAAAATTTCCAACCTTAACATAATTTCTGCCTATCTCATCTACATGACCAGGAGATACCGGATATACAGGTGTATAAGCACCTTCCCCAATATCAACCCCTTTGTGAAAATGCACAGGTGGTCCGGCACGATATTCACCCAAACTTCCTGTTATCATATGCGCCTGAGAACAAGGATGGACAGGCCATGGATATGCATCCACCTTCTCTGAGTTTATAAATCCAGATATTATGTATACCGCAGTAAAATATATCAGTTTCTTTCTATTTCTCATCGTATTCCTCCCAATTCGATTTCTAATTTTTGAATTTTCAGAGGCGAGTTTAATAGAAGATATATTTTTTCACCTATTCTTTCTAAAAAACCAATAGAGGGGGGATATGGATAATTAAGGGTATCAAAACGAGGAAAATCATCATGATGTAATTCACCTTCGTAAATCACTCTACATTCCCTATCCAAAATAGATAATACTCTTTTGAGCGTTTTTTTCGTCCCCGGTTCAAAAATTATTCCTACCACAACAATTGTCTTTAAATCCTTAGTCCGATATAATCTTACAATTGCAAAATTCTCTGCAGGATAATGCCATCTACATAGTAATGAGCCATCCTCCATGGAAAGAAGAAGAATTATGTTTCTCAAGTAACCTCCCACAAGCAAGAGCTTACCATCTTCAGAAAAACCAAAAGAGTAAAAAGGTATTGTGATAAATTCTATCGGAAAATACCATTTCTCATGCCCGTTTATATCAAAAGATTTAAGGAGCGCCATTTTTTCCCCTTGAGAATTATTACTGATAGATACCCTCGCTACAATGTACTTATTATCCGGAGAAAAACCAATTTCTCCCCCCTTGTTTCTTGTAGATCGATTTTCCCATAACTTTTTCCCTGTTTTATCAAACACAGCAATTATTTTATGATTTATAGCCTCATCTTTATAATAAACCGCAAAGTATTCACCTTCATTTGAAAAATAGACTTTTACCTCCGGACCATCCGTGGGTTGATAAGTGAGTATTTCTTTTTTAGTTCCATCATTCTTAAACATTGTTACTCCGCCAAAACCATAAGCAAGCACATAACTACCATCGGGAGAAACTTCGGGGGCCATTGTCACACCAGCATCATCAACTTCCCAAACCTTTTCAAGATTATCATTGTAAATTATATATTTTCTTACATCTTTTCCTTTATATTTTATATCCTTCATAATTAATAAAAATTTATTATTTTCTGATACATCTGCAAATACACCTCCTTCTTTTTCTATATTCATCATTTTTTTTACATTCCCGCTGGAATCTAACAACTCAATTTTGTTAGCATTTCCCGGAAATCGTTTAGATTCGTACAATAATAGCCTAGGCATTCCAGTTTCTTCATCTAAAATTACATCAATTACTCCCTCGGATAAAGGTATCTTCTTTACAAACTTTATTTCTATCTCAGAAGTGTCCCTTTTTATTCCTTCCACAACTTGTAACCTCTGTGCGATATTCCCTCCTATCTTCTTTGAACTTTCTCCTTCATTAACAATCATTCTTTTTTCTTGCACAATTTGATGAGTGTTCTCCCCAAGGATATACAGATATAAAATCATACTAACTATTAAAACCCCTAAAATTAAAACCGCATAAAGTATTCTTCGTTTCCATATCATACTTGCCTCCTTACTTTATCTTAAATTCGTATATTAACACTCCCTTGCCCCTCTGAAATATAATTACCTTGCCGTCATTAGTAATATGTATTTTCTTTATTCTGCCCACACAATCCATTGGATGGTGGGCATACTTACAAATTGCTTCCCCCAAATAAATCTTTTTCAACCTCTTACCTTCAATAGTGTAAAAATAAATATACTCCTTCCCTGAACTACCCGCAAATGCAAATACTTTATTATCTGGCGTGAGAGATAAAGCATGTTTTACCTCATAGGGAACTCCCCTTTCAAAAGATTCCCAATAATCTAAATCTTCTTTTAAATACCAAATTTCCTTTCCATCTTTTATATCCAGCAAAAATATTCCATCTAACGCGGTTAACAATAGTAATTTTCCCGGAATAAATTTATATTCCTTGGAGCACCATGGAAGTAGTTTTTTCCATAGTAAATTTCCATTTACATCATAAAATTCCATAGTGTCCTCATATTTCCATCTTTTAAATCCAGTTGAATCTCCTTGCTTTTTCTCATCCAAGAGTGAGTTATGTGTATTATTAACAATTTTTTTTACTTTCATTTCCGATAATATTACATGTGCTTTCCATCCTATTATGAAGAATAAACACAATAAGATTTCTCCGTAATAGTTCAGTTTTTCTAACATCATTATGAATTATTTTACTTATAAAAAAACAGATGTCAAGCACACGCATTTAAAATTTTTCCCCTCTTTTTAATTTTATATGATGGTGAGGTAGCAGTTTGAATTTCATTTCGTGACGAAAGAAAGGGGGCTATAAATGGAGGAAATCCACAAAAGAGATGGAGAACTTTTCACCATCCCTTAAATAATCCTTCTATGGAGAAGTTAGAACGAATAAGAGGACCCTAAAAAAGTCGAGCCCATCCTCTTTCAGGCTAAAAATGAGTTGCTCCCCCTTATGTCATAAGTATGGCTTTGGAAAAACTAACCTATTATCTTGCTACAATGTATGAACCATTTGGAGAAACCTTTACTTCTCCAGCACTAACCCCTTTTTTGCTTCCGGCAGGGACCCTTTCTATTCCTTTCTCCCATAATTTTTTCCCTTCCCTATTGAAAAGAATCAAAATAGCTTTCGTGTCTCCTTTCCCAACACTTAATGCAAAGAAATTTCCATCATCTGAAAAACCTATGTTAGGATAAATCACATTTTCTAAATTTTCATAATAAATTCTGACTCCATTTTTATTATAATATACAAACTGCCCTTCCAAAAAATCCCAGCCCCCACAATGAATAAAACCTACCCCATATTCACCATCCGGAGAAGGAATTGCATCCACACACCCCTTAGGTTCGTCAATACTCCAAAGTTTATCTCCAGAAATCGTATAAACACTATATGCGCATCCTTCATATTTTTCTTCTTTCTTACAATAATTTATTCCTAAGAATTTTTTGTTTTCTGAGATATTTACAATACCTTCTTTCCCTAAATCTAATTTCCTAAGTTTTAGCCCTATTTTATACACTACATAAAAACGCCTCATAAATAGGGATTTTTATTGACATTTATTCTAATGTAGTGTATAATATATACACTGATGGCGTTTATAAGGAAAATACGCAAAGGTAAGAATGTTTATTTGCAACTGGTGGAGAGCAGAAGGATAGATGGTAAAGTAGTTCAACGCCATCTTAAGTATTTGGGAAAAGAAATTGAGGGAAGGGTTGTCAAGAGGGTGAACCCCTATGAGGTGGAGGCAGAGTCGGTTAAACATTGTGCGGATGTGCTTGTAATTGACAAGATGGCAGACTTACTGGGGTTAAAGAATTTATTTAATGATAAAAACATTCTTGCCTTTGTTTATTCTCATCTTCTTGAGAGGCCGAGTATAAGGAAGTTGGGAGAGTGGTTTTCCTATACAGAGATACCTGAGATTTTAGGATTAGAAAAGATTTCTACGCAAAGGCTTTATGAGACCCTCGGAGAGTTGAGTGAGATGGATTTTACGAAGGTAGAAGAGGGCATCTTTTCAAAACTGAAAGACTATGAGAGAGGACGCCGTTCTATAATAATAGATGTGACTGATACTTATTTTGAAGGGAGTTCTATTGAGGATGAACCCCGGAGGGGAAAGGATGGGAGATACAAGAAACTTATTCAGGTAGGTTTGGGGATAACAGAGAGGTATGGTTTTCCTGTAATGATGCGGACATATGCTGGGAACATTTCAAATTTCATGATATTTAAGGATTTATTTGCAGCACTTGTGGAAAAAGGCTTTAAATCGGTTGTAATTGACAGGGGCATGGGGTGTGAGGAGAATATAAGAGCTGTTGAGATTGCTCAAATGAGTATAATAAGTGGTCTTCGGAAGACACCCAATCTCAAGAGGAGATATCTTGACAGGATTAAGAGAGAGGAGATATATTGCCCAGCGAAGAGGGTAGCGTTAAAGAAGACAGCGGTATATATTCAGGAATTTGATTATTTTAAAGGGAAGCTGATAGTTGTATATAATCCTCAAATGGAGGTAGTAAGGAGGGAGATAATTTATGAGGGTGGTGGAAGGGAAGAAGAGGCAAAGTATGTTGGTTATTCATTTATCTATCATAATACCGATCTCTCATCTGAAGAAGTGGTAAAAAAATATTATGAAAAAGAGATAATAGAGAGGGCATTCAAGAAGCTCAAGGGTATTTTATCACTCCGTCCCATAAGGGTATGGACAAAGGAACATATTGAGGGACATATAAGAGTCTGTTATGTAGCCTATGCTATTTTATCCTTGCTTGAATATTATCTTGCAAAAGGACGGTTTGAGCTTTCCGCTCTGGAATTACTGGAAAAGTTAAAAAGAGGCTACAGGATTTATCTTAAAGATTCAAAATCAAATTTCTCCTGGACCACTACTGTGCTCCTTGAAAAAGAATTATACAAACTTCTTGATTATTTAGGTGTAGTGTATAAAAATGAGTAAAAATTTAGGTAATTTCTTTTTAACTTTTCCCGCTTCATCTAAAAACTCAACAAAATAACGAAAAGATTTTTCTCTTAATATGACTGCAGGATTTCCATCCTCAGGATTAAATAATATCTCTTTAATATCTTTTCCTAATGGTAAAGGAATGGTTTCTGCAAGCATTATCCTTACAGGAAGATTTTTTTCTTCCTTATATGTTTCTTTCCCAATATAAAGGAGCTCTCCGGGTAAAAACCGATACAAATATCTACAAAAAGGAACAAGACGGCTCCAGAGAAGAGAACCTTCTTTATCCACAACATAAAGACGCTCAACATAATAATCGGGATGCCGTTTAAAATAACCGATCTCTTTACCCCTTCCTTCCGCATTTCCCGTTTTTGCTTCGGGAGGGGTTAAATCAACATATTGAAAAATATCTTCCCCATAAAGTTCCACACCTTTGATAATGAGAAAGCAGGCACACAGGGTTAACAAAATTCCCAAAAGCATCCCTCTTCTTATTGCTCTCTTCATATCATATTATTACACTCTCCAATTTATTCTTTGCTTCAATTATACCATAACACAAATTCATAAAGCAAAGACCCCAAGTGGAACCTTGCATTCATCAACTGTTTGCTCTCCACATGGAACACATCTATAACCACCATAGCAGGCATATTGACAGGCATAAGTATCATTGTCCCCTTTTCCCACCAAATGTATAGATTCATGGAATATTGTCCTATCAAGGTATGGTGTTATGAATGTCCTTATTATCTCATCTCCAGCTTTGTATTCCCTGTAATAAAGCCATATCTGTGTCCCGGGCATCTCCCCTTCTGCATAAGGACACGCTCCTTCACATTTTTTGCAGTAAACCTTTACTTCTTTCGTGTTCATATATGACCAAAGGCTGGGAATACATGTTTGAAATGTTGCCATGGCGGAGTTGAAACTTTTATCAATGTTATCAATTTGGATAGCATCACATTTAAAAAATTCTTCACAGGTTACCCCAGGTTGCCCGCATATTTTAAGCTCTGGATCATCTATCCTATCTACTCCATAGTCGTAAGGAATGGGCTCGCCCTCTGGGGTCATAGAGATATTTACAATTGTCTTCTTCCCTTTTTTCACTTCTATCTTTTTGGTTTTACTAATAGCCCTGTATTTATAATGCATTACAAAAAATTTATAAAAATCGGGTGTTAATCCTTCTATTACATAGTATCCATCTTTGTTAGTTTCCGCTCTGGAAATCCCATCTCCTATAATTACTCTTACTCCCTCTATAGGCTTTCCTGTTTCTGCATCGGTTATAACTCCCTCTATTCCTGTAGGGTCATTTGTGTTAACAATAACATCTACTGGACCTGTAATTTTTTGCTTTTCAACCTTAATTCCTCTCACTTGTGTAGATGGATAACCATATAGATCCACCACCACCCTCAAATCATCTACTGGTGGCACACCCTTCATCAGATATGTCCCATCAGGCTCCCTCCTCGCTATCCTCATATCTATCTTCGGAACATACCCACTCCATATCTGCTCTTTATAAGTTGCATAACCTACAATACTCTCAACCCTCTCACGCTCCATAGGTGTACCATCGGATTTAAGCACCCTAACCTTCAACTCTCCTCCAACCTCAAGCACTATATCAGGCACCTTCACCTTAACCCCTTCCTCAGGAGGAACAGAAACATAACCATCAACATCCATATCAATATAGTCCCAGTTTTTCTCCCCATAGGTTATCCTTATTTCATAAGTTGCAGATGCTACACCTCTTATCCGATAGAATCCATCCTTATCTGTCTGAGCAACATAGTGGGGAGGGGGTGGCATTGTGGAAGGAGACATAAGATTCACATAAACCCCCTCAACCCCTCTGCCTGTGTCTTCCGCTATTACCCTCCCATAAACCTCTCCTTTTGGACCTTTTAAATACCTTTCATCAACCCTATCCTCACCATAGGGATGCTCATCATCCTTCTCCCACTCAGGTGGCTCCCACACAATCCGCTCATCATGAAAATGTGTATCTTTATCTTTATCTTTATCTTTATCATTACCATTAACTCCATCATCCAAAATAGGCTCCTCCCTCTTGAAACTTGCTGGGTCTCCGAACCCCTTCCCACTTTTCATCTCACAAAGGGGGACAAAACTTTTTTTTACACCCACTTCCATTTCCTTCACACCATATCGCCTTCCATCTACAGGGTATAAAAACCATATTCCAACAAAAATTGCCATCCCTACCCCTGCTACGATTAGAATTACCCTCTTCATCTCACACCCCCATTTTTAATATTATATGATAAAGAAAATTCAGGGGCAAATATCTCCCCTTTATCCGTTCCCCCATCCTCATATATCCCAGTCCTTCCTCCACCACTTGACCCATTTGTATCAGTGTAAAAATCCTTCATCCTCGCTGATATGTCTATAACCCCTGAAAGTATGCCATTAGTTATCTGGGGATTCTGGTCATCAGGGGTATTGATGCCTGTCTCCCTCCATATATGGATAGAGTTCTGGATACATTCAGGATTGGCATTGTCATTATATGGAATAAGCCCATCAGGACGAAGGGGATTCGCCCCACCATCTGATTCCTCAAGGTGGAGGTGGGGGTAGGGAATAGGGGCTATGGTACCAAGGAGATCTTGAAAGGCTCTTATAGGTGTTCTATTTCTACTGTCACTTGAAATGCTTGAAACAGGGGTAATATGGCAATAATCAAATTTTTGTCCATTACTTATAACAATCACACAATCCCCCTCTTTATAAGCTTCTCCATCAAAAATTGAATAAACATTTGTCCCCGCTGGCTCCGCAATATCAACACCTGCGTGAAAACTTCCTCCGCCTCTACTTCTCCATTCACCTAAGGTTCCTGAAATTAGATGTTGAGAGGTGGTAACAGGAACAGGCCAGTTATAAGCATACGCCGATATTGAAATTAAACAAATCAAAAAGACGCAAAGAAAAATACCTTTGCTCTTCATTTTTCTCCTCCTTTTATGTCAATTTTGATAACTTTAATATCATTTTCTAATTCATCTTGAATATAAAGTTTGCTTTCATCTTTTGAAAAAATTATCTTTTTTATAGGAAACCCTATGTTACTAAGTTTACCAATTATTTTGCCTTTATTTATGAGATCAACAAAAATAATCTCCGAATATAAAATTTTAGTATATTCTTGATATCTTACATAAACGACTATATACCTTTGACTTGGAGAAAGGATTAAATTCGGCTCAAAGTAAAAACCATTTTCATCTATATACTTTGGTGGAAAGATGCTCATTCGTGTTTCCCATACAATTTTATCAGGAAAATTCCCATAATTTATAATGTTTATCTCCCTAATTTTTTTATTCCAATTCATCCCAATCAAAGAATTTCCTATTTGCTCAAATTTATCTATCCCAAAGCCTTCTTTTTTCCATATTAAATTTCCTCCTTTATCAAAAAGAAAAGAAGTATCTTTACCAATTCTTCCTTGATAATGACAAACATATATACTTTGAAGTGATAATATTCTTCCTTCAATCCCATCGCCTTGTGTGAGATTTACAGAAAATGTATGTTTCCAAATTTTATTTCCTGAAACCTCATACAATCCCACAAAACTCTCACTCCCTCTATAACCAGTAGTTGCATTTAAAATATATCTCCCATCATCAGAAATATCTATGTGCGTATATCTTGTCGCCTCCATCACTGCCTTTGTGCCATCACTGTGAACTATCGTTATTGGACACCCCCCACACTCAGGATCTGCAAATCCCAAAAAATACTCCCCATTTGGGCTTGGGGTTATTGAAAAGAAGTTATGCTTCCTTTTCCATAATTCATTTCCATCTTTATCCAGCATAACAAATTCTCCTTCCTCAACATATTCCTCTATATATTTTCTTATCGTATTCACCCCAATGTATTTATTCCCCTTTGAGAACTCCACTTTCGTCCAGCACCTCTTTTTATCTGGCTTATTTAATGGACACGGAAGCTTATATTCCTTTTTTACTTTCATATCATCATCCAGAAATTGTATAGAATCTTCTTTTAAGAATATTGACGCTCTCCCACTCTCCTCATCCAGTATCACATCCTTTACCCCCTCAGGGAGCTTTATTGTCTCAACAAGTTTTAATTCTATCTGCGGGGGTTCTTCTTTTACAGGAGTAGTTGCTGGCTCAGGAGTAGAAGGGATTTTTGGCTCAATAATCTTCTCACTTATGACAGGTTTTATTTCTTCTTTTCTCGTCTCTTTTTTCTCCTTTGGAACAACCACCCATATTCCAACCCCAATTATCACAAACCCTATTATCACAATTATTACCCTCTTCATCTCACACCCCCATTTTTAATATTATATGATAAAGAAAATTGTGAGGTAAATATACGCAATCCAAGGAATTTCGACTCGCACTCCCCTGTTGATGGATTACAACCTTTTGTGATTTTACATGTTTGGTCGGGACATTCCTTAGGTTCATTTATACAACCTGCTACAGAGTCACAGGAATCATCTGTGCAGAGGTTGTTATCATCACAATCTATTGGCTCATAAATACACTCCATTTTTGTGTCTATGCGTCTGCATTTATCCTCTGTGCAGACATTTTTGTCATCACACCCCGTTTGATGAGCGCATGTCTGCGTAGTAGCATCGCATATGTCCAATGTGCATGGGTCATTGTCATCGCAAGGATCTATCACTTTCCTCGCAAATTTATCACATTTAAGGCAAGCAGAACCCGGGAAGCTCGGATTGGGAAGAACTGTGCAGAAATCCTTTTCTATATAAAGACCCCGACATTCCTGAACGGTAGCTTCCTCACATGTAATGCACCCACCAGATATTCCATAACATTTATACCCACAGGTATAAGCATCATTTTCATCAAAACCCGCAACATGGATGAGTTCATGATACATGAGGCTTTCTCCCATAGGGCAATAAAAACTCCCATCTGGTTTCACATGAACTCTGATTACATTCTTACCAAGCGATGGCACACTTGCACAAAAATCACCATATCTAGGAGAAGGTGTGCAGTATATATTTACTGAGTTGAACTTTGATAAATTTGACCATACAGCCGAAAGAGCGCAATTACCTGTTTGGAGCTTTGCCTGGGCCTTTTTAAATGCGGGTTCTATCAAATCATCAAATAATGTTTTATCGCAATTGACATTTATTGCCGTCGGATCTTCTATAATCACTTGTAGGTTTTTGTTATTCAGATCTTCCAATTTTAATTTAATTTCCATAAACAATTCTTTTCCTTCAGAAACTTTTTTATCCTTTTTTCTTAGGTACATATATTTTGATCCACCAAAAACTGAGATATCATAAATTCCGGGGATAAGTCCTTTGATTGCGAAATAACCATCTTTGCCTGTCATAGCTATTCCTACATCGTTACCCAATTTGTCTATTTCGCTATTCTTTAATCCCACTGTTGCCCCCTCAATAGGCTTCCCCGTCTCTGCATCTGTGATAATTCCTCTTATACCCGTTGGGTCATCTGTTGGAATTACAAAGTCCGCATATGTGATCTTACCCGGCTCTACTTTAACCCCCTCTACCTTCTGCATCATATATCCGTAAGGCACTATCTCCAATGTTATATTCCTCGAGGGTGGAACCTGCGTGATTATATAACTCCCGTCTTCTTTAACCCTTTCACCCTCTCTCCCTCCTGTGCACCTATCAGGAACCTCCCTATTGGCTGTATCAAACCCCTTTGCACATATCCTTTGAACATCCCTAAATACAGTCTTCCCGTCTGCCCTATATACCTTCCCCTTGATTATCCCCCCCTTCTTAAGCCTTATCTCTGGCAACTCAACAACCCCACCTCTCTCAGGCATC
>Ga0078972_1008083_pt1 | contig 22492 bp, 21 predicted proteins | sample YelNatPaOPGAMG01_FD_67568 | JGI IMG/M metagenome (GOLD analysis project Ga0078972, IMG submission 67568) | Hot spring thermophilic microbial communities from Obsidian Pool, Yellowstone National Park, USA - OP-RAMG-01 (SPADES assembly) (version 2) | ecosystem: Environmental > Aquatic > Thermal...
TCTAACAGTTGCAACGCAATCAGCATTTCCTTTGTCAAGTAGTAATTGCGACTTAGGCAGTCCGCAATAAGGTCTATCACGTCTTCGGTACTTTTCTCCGCAATGTGAAGTGAAAAGTCTACGAGCTTATCAAAAAGCGGATCGTCTGGCTTTAAAATCAGCTCAAACTTCTCGTTATATGCAAAACGTGAATGTACGTCCGCAATTGTCGTTATCAGCCAGTTTTCTCCGTTCAATAGCTTAACTGGCCGACCTTTCTGTGTTTTTCTTCTGAAGAAAAGTTCAAATTCCTTCAGTTCTTTTGGAATCAGTATAAACTTATCTGACCCAAACGGATAGCAATTACACATTTTTTCCAATGCTGATGGCTGTGTAGTTTTAAACAGCGTAACCAGTTCCTTTTCATCTATAAACTGGTATATGTAACCTTTATGCTTCTTTTCTGGTAAATCGTTAAACACTTTTTCCTTTACTTTAAAAATCATAAAAACACTCCTAAGCTTAACTTAGTGTTATGCTTATAGATTTAGGAAATGCAGTAATCTGCGCAGTTGCTACATCCCCCAAACGTGAATCAATTTTTTCCACTGAGAAAGTGGCATTATGAAACGTTATGTTTCCAGCATCTGTAGGAGAAACACCACATTCGTTAAACTTTACAAGGTTTAGCTTTAAATCTGCGCAAGACTGCAATCCCATCAATTCCGTTGTCGCAGAAATTAACACAGTTGCACTGACCTGTGGATCGTAGTTAGTGACTGCTGAGAAGTCCGGAAGTAGCGCAGTCTCATAATGGTCATAAAATGTTGGGTTAAGAGAAAACGTTAAGTTGTTGATGCCGCAACTAACCAGCGGATTCGTTCCATCTGTCACTTCAAAGCTGGAAGCAGTATATATGGCAGCATGCGTGACGCTGAAATTACTGATAGTGGTGTTCGTAGCATCGAGCATTGATCCTCGTAACATGATTTCGCAACGCAATGGTTGACGTTTGTCTACTGAAATGGAGTTTAGCATCAACAGACAGGTGTCAGCTGTCAGTTTTAAACTGCCTACACCCTTATAATAAACACCTGGATCCGGCGACGAACTGATGAGACCTTCGTAGATGTTCGCGTGTTCAACTTGCTTAGAGTAGCCGCTTCCGAGAATCGTGTTTAGTGTCTTCAAATCGTAAGTTTCGGCGGTAATGCTCGGCAGATATCCAGTCGTCGCAACCAAATCGTAAGCGACGGTGGCTGTTGCCTTCGCCTTAAGATATTCTGGATTAAGATCATACGATATGTCTTGAACGGCCAACTTTGTGTTGTCCAATTCAAGTCCTACCAAGGTATGCACAATTGCAGTCATTGTTAAGTCTCCTATAAAAAATTGTTTAGATTTTCAACGTTAAATTATTATCTGACAACGACTTACAGATGCTATTTACTTCACTATCTGCAAGCGTACAAAGTTCGTCGTAAACGCTTTTCTCAGCGTTGAACCATCTTGGTTGACGCTGTGTTTTTTTAAACTGGTAAATTAAACGCCGAATTCTCTGCACAGGCCAACCAGGCAAAAGTTGACGCAACATCTTCAACAGTTCATTCACAGAATAATTTGCGAATTTTTCCAATAGCATCGCCACCTGGTGATTTTTCGCGTAAATAAAAAATGGAACTTTCCAGTTTTTCGCTTTGGTGTAGTTCGGAATAGTTGCGGTTATTCCATTCGGCGTGCTTCTAAACGTCACTTCAAACTGCTTCTTTGTCTCCCCAGTTTTAACAGCAATACTGTCTCCCTTATGCATCCTGCTCCTCCGCCTGTAGTTTAGCTGATTATACGCATAACTTTTCTCAAATCTCTTCTGTAAATACTTCTCCTTAAAACGTTTAACAAACTCATCAATTAACTGTTGCTTCATTTCTGCACTCATTTCAGGTTCTCCGCCACAACAAATTCAAAAGTGCAAAGAGATGTGTCACTTTGTTCGTCGAACATAAATTCTGAGATTTTGCAGTTGCTTGAAAAGAACGTTGACACAATAAAGTCGAAAAAGCGGTCAAACAGTTCGCTGAATTTCATGACAAAGTTAACAAGCGGTTTTTTCGCTGCGAATGTCACAATTACTTTATAAGTGCACATGCTGTCAATACTGCTAACTTTTTCTACACCAATGTCTTGCAGAGATATAAAGCAGTATAGCGTTGAACTATCCGATGCTTCTATACTATTGGGAAAAGCTTCAATCCTGTACGTACAGTCCTGTAAAGTTGTCAAATCTGTAAAAGTTGTTGACAAAAAATCGTCAAAGATGTTCTGTAACTCGTTGACAAATAAACGGATATTCATTTCGATTTTTCCCCCAGTTCCAAATCTTTCGACAGTATTACAATCCAATGCTCCACCTGCTCATCTATCTTTTCAATTCGTTCTTCCAACTTAAACGTTTCCGTTGCATTTTTTAAAACGTCGCCTCTCTGCAAGTTGACACTCTCCGTTAAAACCCAAATTTCCGCCACCGTCTGATTACTTTGACTGCACAGAACAGCGACGTCCCTAAACTTAACTGTTCCCCGGTTAACAACAGCAGGAAAGAGGGTAGAGCTGGTGTCGCCAAACTGCAGCTGTTCGTCTGCTACCTTTAAAAAGTCAGCTTTAAGCGTTTCTTTTAACGGCGATAACATTGCAACTACCCTCTCTCTATAAACGTTTCTGCTATGTTAGTTTAGCGTGCTCTGCACAAGCGACAGTCGGCCTTAAAATGGCACCTGCATAAGACGGCACTAATTCGCCGTACTGTGTCAAGGTCTCAAACGTCTGGAAGTAGTTGGCTTTTGCTGATAAATCCTCAACCAACAACTGATATTGCGAAGGATGCATCAATGCGGTGATACGTCCCGAACCTGGAGCAAGTAAAGCAAGTGCTTTCAGTAAAAGTTTGGTAGTTAACGGTTTACTGGCCGTCAAGTTTGTGATGCGAACCACGGCATTTGGAACTTTGGTGACGGGGGTAAAAACCCACTTCACGTTTGTGATCACTGCTTCCTGCGCAAGGCCAGCTGTGTCAAACACAAACTGACGTGTTGCTTCTCCAACTTGGATGCCCGCAGGTCCGGTTGCAAGGAAGCCCAACATTGCGGCGTTGATGTCCCACCTGATTACCCAGCAGTCCGTAACTTGTGTAGTTGCATCTCCGCCTCCTGCGTTAATAACGTAGTCATCGGTAACATCGTCGTGATAGCTGTCTGCGAGTCCGGAATTTCCGGTTACGCCGTTCAACATTGCTGTCGTGCCAATGACGCCAATAGCACCAGCTACTGCTGCTAATTCTTGCATGATTAACTGCTCTTTGTCTGGAGCGCTGTCGTAGATAGTGGCGGGAATAACGCAAGGCTTGACTACTTCTATAAGTTTGCGTTCTTGCAACACTGTGTCAGCATTTCCCAATTCGGCTTTCGCTTCGCCAACAAGGCCGACGCCAACATCGGTGGTAACACCGGTGCTGAACTGCGTTTTCATGCTAAAATTATCGTTCACTGGGTGATACAGTGCATCATTGAGCCACGCATTGTACTGCGCGAGTTGGTCTGCGACATACACTGCTGCGTTTCCAGCGTATTTTTCGCGAATTTGTGAATACGTCCACATTTCTATAAACCTCCTATTATGTTATAGTTATAGAGTTAAACTTTTTTAAAAAACGCATCTTTTAAGGATGCATTACTTTCAACTTTCAGCGGCTTCAAAACACTTACTGCGTGCTTCTCCGCCAACTTATTTTCAATTGCTTCTAACTTTGAACGAAGTTCACGATTTTCGTCCGCTAACGTTTTCAGATAGTCGCGTATCAACACAAACATCTCTCTAAATTCTTTCGCCAAACTCCGATCAGGAGTCTCATCAACAGGTGCTTGTTCAACTGAAGCTTCGACATTTGACACTTCAGTCTTTGCTTCAACAGTAGTTTCGTTATTAACTACTACTGGTTGTTCAACTACAACTTTTGTTTGTTCTTCTTGCATTTTCTCTGTACCTCCTAAATTATTGCTATTAAACAACTTATCTATAAGAAATGCAGCAATTTTCAACTTGTTTTCTATTGCGAAACTGCTGCTGTTAAACTTCGTTGCTATAACAGAACTGTCAATCCATTGGGGTGCTTCTATCAATTGCAAAATAAAGCCTGCTATGATTGATTGCACTGCTTCATCAGCGGTAATATACTTGCTCGCTATTTCTGCGTATTGCTGATTAAGTAGCTTTATCTCTGCGAGTTTTTCCTCCAAATTCTGTAAATTCAACTCTGTAAGTTCAGACACGTCTTCAGACACACTATGAAAAAACATTTTGGCAACGTCGCTGACTTCTCTATTAATACCAGCAAAAAATATAATGTTACTAACGCTGGCGCAGAGAAAGTTTAAGCGTGTGTTCAACTGTAACTCACGTACGGTCGCAGCTATCTCATATCCGTAGCCCAAATCACCGCCCCAGGACGTGTTTATCACCACATAATCGCCTGGTTTGGCTGTGGAGCGTAGTTCGTCGAGAAAAGCGGTCGCGGTGTAGTAGTTGATAACGTCAGGTAAGTAAAACTGATTCATTATCTCAAACCTCCTAGTTGTAGCATTTTTATGATTTCGTCTCTAGTTGCTAAATTATTCTCCAACAACAGTTTAACGAGATTCACTTGTTCGTTTACTGACACAGTAGTTGGAATGGAGAATTCGAAAAACTCCTCCACAGGAATGTCAATATTTAATTGTAGTAGTATTTTTTCTAACAGTTGCTTCTGTTTTAAGGAAGACGTGTATACAAAGTCCTGTAGTGCTGCTCTTGCGGCGCTATAATTAATGTTTTTATAATCGCCAAGTAGCAAGAAACTTGGTAACCCCAACGCGCCGGTAATGTTGTACAGCAGTTTGTCGAGATAATCCACATTCGGTAACGAATCTAGTGTGCGCAGAATCGTGAAATCGCTGTTTGTGTCCACACCTATGATGGCGTTATTCTTAAGTGTTGCACCCGTTTTCACTTCCTGTTGCAAAGTTGCAAGGTCCTCCGTAGTATACCCGAAGTTTTCGGCCTGCACTGGATTGGGGAGTTTTAAAACGCCGATTAAGTTAAGCATTGTCTTCAGCTTACTGCGTAAACTGGTATAAATTATCTCCGCTTCTGCAATTTCGTCAAGTATATGAAACGGTTCAGGAGCAAATGTATCCGTATCGGAAAGGATGCAGTTTCGGAGCATAATGATATTGTCTACTGGGATTTGCGCAGTCGGATACTTCAAATTCAAGTAAACTGCACCATCATCAGCATACTCAAAGGAATTTTCCAATTTGATGCGTTTTGGCGATATTAAGTTGATTTGATTGTTGCTTTTCAAAGCAACTGCTATTCCAAACACGAATAAATCACGACGCATTAACTGAAACAACTCACGGAAAGTGATTCTCTCCGTTGAGTTTAGCAAGATATACGAAAGTGGTTGTTTCAACTTCAGATTACACTGATAATTCAAAATAAAAGAGAGAAGCGTATTATATAAGCTGGAATTTAAATAAAGCTTATACGACTTATCGATAAGCAGCTTCGCGGACGAAAATTTCACATAATCATCGTTGGTGCTTGTTAAACTCGTGATAGAGAATAAGTTACCGTTTGTCATATTGTGCTTCCGTCCTCTGTTGTGTTGTTCACGTACTGCGTTACCACGTAATCTATTAGCTGCAGTTCAGTTAACAACTGCTTTCGCCAGTTAAGCAACTCCGTTAAATCTAAGTAAGTGAAGCTACGCTGACCAATCTGGTAACTCTTCACTGCACCTGCAACCAAGTTCTGGATCGCGGTTTCAACAACAATTAACTGCTGTTGTAGTTGTTCTTTGCGAGTTTCGTCAATCATTACTATCTATAACACTCCAAATAATTTAGGTTTCGACTTTTCATTATTTTTTTGTCCTCTGTTCATAAAATTTTCAAATGTTGCGTTGGAGAAGGTGTCAATCCTACCCGCGTCTTTGTTATGACACAACAAAGCAAACGCATAAAGCATCGCGTCAAAATGGTGAGTTAACTCGTGATGTTCATCGGAGATCATCCACTTCCGTGCACCGGAATTCGTTTTCTTCAGCGTTAAAAATCTAAAGCAATGTAGCAAGTTTTTCAGGTGTTCTTCTTGTAAGTCATTCATTATGTAAAACTTACCGTTGTCTATAAGTTGCAAAAGATAATTGATCGTGTGTTGTCTGTACACGTAATACGTTGACTTGATGCCGTCGCGTTTAAACTCCACGAACTGTTGCTTTTCGACGTTGGCTCCACGACATAGTAAGAGATGGCGCAAAAATGACGAGTTTTTAGCTAAGTCATTATTGGATAGTAAACCAATATCGATGCAGATGTTAGACGTCGCTTTCTCAGCGAAAGGAATCAGTTGTGAAAAAGGCTCCACACCGAGTTGTGTCAAGCAGAAAACTCCGCTTTCCAAATTGAACTCCACCTTCGACCAGAAGAAATCGCGAAAGTGAATGTCGATTCCAAGTATGGAATGCGTTCCTGAAAACTGCTCAATCAAAGCAGGAACTGGTGCAAGAATTTTGTCTTCCACCGAATCCGCCTCCACTAAGTTAATATACCCGCGTTCTGCTATTTTGCTTTGCTTTGAATTGGCATAAAATTTCTTAATATTATTATTTTTTATAAGCGTCGAAACGTACTGCGGAAGCTTAAACGCCACAATGTTGAGATTGCTTGTCTGCAGTTGCTGTTCGTCATTTTTTTGCGGTTCGTTTTCGTTTAGTGTCCACTCACCCGCTTCTATGCTACCCAGTTTCGGCGTGCTGTTCAAACATTTCGGACAAACGAAGCTTTCGTCTTCACCGAGATTTTTTATTGTTGGGCTGAATAAATGATTGCAATGCAAACATTTAACAGTATAAATATATTTTTTGCTCGCCTTATTATAAAGATCCTCCAAAACTGTGTCTTTTGTTGTCGGCGTGGAGAAAGCAAAGATCTTCCCAATATTGGAGAACGTGCTTTTGCGGGACATTGCTAGTGAAATGATGTCACCCTCTCCACCAATATCGTCCGGATACGTTGCAATTTCATCAAGATAAATAAAAGCGGCTGGTTTGCCGCGAAAAGAATCTGGTGTGGTAGCAGCGGCGAAGTAGAAAGATCCCGCTTCGGACAAGATAAAGTCACTGCCCGAGGAAGGTATGTACACCCCCATTGCTTTAAGCATATTTGAAATGTGCGAGCGAATTTTTTCGATATCCAACATCCGTTTCGCCACAAATAAACATGGGAGTTTGTATTTAACGAAATAATAAAGCATCAGTCCAGCAAAAAAGGTGGTTGCACCAACTTGGGCTCCCTTCTTGATTACAAACAGATCCGCTGTCTCCGATTCTAGCTTTTCCAGTAGTTTGCAAAAATATGGAACATTTTTGAAACGATAGTTTACAGACAAAAGTCGATAATACAGATCGAAATCGTAATCTAAATCTATCTGTGAGTTAGGTTTAGGAAGCGAATAATCTGCGAATAACTCTCTCAAATACTCCTCGGACTGCAGATGTTGGTAGTTGATTGATTCTGTAAGCCATTTGAATTTGCTGCTGCAAACGCTCGGTAGATCTTTCAGTGTTGTCCTGTTAGACATTATTGTTGCCTTCTACTGTGTCGAATATCTCGGTAAATGTTTCACTGAGAATCGAATAGAGTTGTTCGAAAGTCAGTGTTTGGCCTGCTAAATCTGTTGATAGCTTGATTATTTTTTGTTGAAGCATTTCTTTTAACGCTGAGTAAAACGCAAAAAACTGCTCGGCAACGAGTTTTCGCGGAACAACTGTCTGTGCTGTTTTCTCCAACTGCAAAAGCTTTATTTGCAAGTCAATTTCCGCTTTTGTTAAGTTGTTTGGCGTCATATGGTTACCTTTCTCAACATCAAAAGTGTAGCAACATTCAGGGCAGGGGGGAGCTCTTCACCGTGAAGTTTTGGCAATCTTCACAAAGGAGACCAATCGTTAAACTGTTTTATTTGAAATATTTATAGATTTTTCAGTTTTCAAACGTAAAAATCGTGGCCAGACATGCTTTTTTTTAAGCACATCTGGCCGTTTAACAACCAAAAAGGAGATCAACTATGAATAGTGAGGAGAAATTAAAGGAGCAAGTTATGAAATTGCAGTGTTGACAGTTGGTGGTGTGACAAGAAACAAGGAGATGCTAAACTCATCACACCACCTGGTTAATCTTAATGAAGCTAACAACGGTTTTTTAGGCTTTTTATGACTGACCGACAACAAAAACATTGTCAAACAAACTTCAATAAAACAGGGCAGAACAGTTTTGGCTATCCTGCCCCGCTCCGGAGTTTATTTATGATGTGTAATGATTCCTTAATATGTCCTTGTTGAAATTTGAAAAATCTCTTCATATAAAATGATTTATCTGAATAAAATAGAAGGGCAAGCGTCGCTTACCGTTGCACCAACTTGCCCAGCCACCAATTTACCTAGCGCCGCAGTCTAATCTATGGTAGTAGAGAAGAAAAGAAAGATATTAATGGAAAGTTGATCCGATTTATTTGTCCTCACTAATCAAAAAAATAGCAGTGGACAAACACTAAAATGATAAGGAGTATTTGAAATGCAAAATCCAAAGCAAAAGGGTAACAACTGGGAGCGCGAAGTATCGCGCATATTTGACGCCATATTTGACACCACTGACGCGTTTTGGCGTACGCACAACAGCGGTTCCTTGACCAAATGCGGACACACCAACAGTATTTTCGCTGGTGACATCTATGCGACGGATCCCAAACTATCGTGGTTTAATGAGGCATTCTACGTCGAGTGTAAATTCTTAAAAGAATTGCGATTAGAATTTGACTGCCCTCAGCTAGTAGCAATCATTGAGAAAGCATGTTGTGAAGCTAATAATAAAAAGATTGTTTTGATTATTAAGCGAAACTTTAAAAGTCCTGTCGCCATTTTCTCCTACTTCGTCAAAGATTGGGATGCTATTATAAATGTCAATGACAACTGTTGGTATGTTAAGAAGTTAGTGAAAGTGAAGCTTTGTGATTTCACTGGGGTGTTGAAGTAACTGCTATATTTTATGTTTTTATGTCACATTATGTTGTTTAAAAAAACACATAATCTAGGAACTATCCTATTTATAAGGGTGTGCTGTATATTTTTATGTTTTTATGTCAATTTTAAGATATCACTTTTATATATTTATCGGTAGTACATTGTTTGTATTTTCTACACAAAAAAAACTATATACACTTTTAAAAGAAAAAAACATAAAAACATAAAAATAGGTATGAACATACCATAAATAGGGGTTTTCCTAAATTATGTTTTTTTTGACACAACATAAAGTGACATAAAAACATAAACAAATTATGCTAGTTAAAAATTTTACTATACACTTTTTTTTGAGATTTCAAAATTCACTAGAGAAAAAAGGAGAGAAAATCTATTCTCATGTTAAAGTACATTGATAAAATAAATATTTTATGAGGACATATATTACAAATTGTGAATTATTAACTGTTGAAAAAATAGTTTATGAGGACATATATAATGAAACTAAACTTTAATAATAGGAGTTTCTGTTATGTTGAAAAAATCAAACATTATCGTCAACAACAATAAAATTTACCTAATCGAACATGACAATGTGAATCAAACAATAATAACCGCAGCTGCATTATATTATTTTGGCAGCGATATAAAATTTAATTGGACTGCTATAATGGATGCACCAATTATTATGCAATTGTTAAAAGTAAAAAAATTCAATAGAAAAATAGCTGTTAATTTAACAGACCATTATTACAAGGAACTAAACAAAATAAAGTATTGTTTTAAAAAAAAAGATTGCTTTTACTTTTTATTGATACAAAATCAAAAACCACTAGTGTTAAAATCATTTTATAACAGATTAATTACTAGATACATTTTGTCATTTTGCAAGTATTTTGACAATTATTCTATGAGAATAGTTCCTAGTGAGGTGGAACAAAACTATGTTAAAAACTGCATTGAAAATGGACAATACATAAGTTTAACTGATATATTGATAAAAGAACACGAACAACTAGTTTATGTTTTTTCACAACAAACTTTAACTTCAACTTCAACCAAAAAGGAGATATAATATGAACAACAATGTTGTAAGCAGAAAAGATCAAATTTATGAAACTGCAAAAACTTTGATTTCGCAGGGCATACAATGCGTTCCCAAAAAAACTGGCGAAAAATGTCCTGCTATTTCAAACTGGACTAAGAAAATAAAGCCACTAATTCAAGAGCAGAATTTTGTGTATAATGAGAATGATGGTTTATGCATAGTCACTGGTCAGTTAAGTGGTTTAACGGTATTGGATTTTGATAACAAAAATATAGGCTATAATATTATTAATTTATTTAATTTGAAGAATTTACCGATAGTGGAAACTCGTCATGGTTTGCATCTATATATATGTTACATACCAGAATTAAAAATGTCTGTGAATTTGATATCGCATATTGATGTTAGAAACAACAATTCGTGCGTGGTAGCACCACCATCACCATACGTTTATGCTAAAGATGAGGTTAATAAAGGTGGTTTTTATAGATTCACTAACCTCAACATAGAGAAAGATTTACAGAATTTCAAAAATATAATTCTTCAATCGTCTGAAAAAAACAAAAATAATATACAGCAACTTTTAAAATTTTACAATTTTTTATTTGAAATTATGTCAGATTTAGCAGCTATAGCTAACACAATGAACGTAGATAAGCGAAATCTCCTTCCAATTAAAGAAGGTTCTCGTCACAATGATTTGATTAAAATTTTGGGCAGGTTAGCAAACAAAGCAAAAGTTTATGACGAGGAGCTAATTGTTGCTTTTTGCAAAGCCTTTACAGTGCCTATGATAGACGATAAAGATGCACGTGATCTTTTCAATAAATATCTGGAATATCACAAACAGTTTTTGAAGGATCCTAACTGTGTTAAAAAATTACGAAACAAAGATATTACCAACAAGGAGGAATCAACTCCATATAGGAACTACTTGCATGGTCCGGAATTGGTTAGCAAATTAAAGGCGGAAAACATCTATTACTCACCAACTTTACATCGTTGGGTGAAGTTGGACGATCCTCAGAACAAATATATCTGTTATGAGACATATAATAGAGAAGGTGTGATTGTATTGCAGTTTTGTAATGAGAACAAAATAACAACGCAACCGGATAATATTTTAAACGTATTAAAAAATGAAGATGAGATTGTTTTGAAAAAGCCTACAACTTTATATTATAAGAACAGATTAAATTTTTACAACGTTTGCTTTAACGATATCATAGTAAATTTTGTGTCGTTTAAAGAGATGGAGAAAACTTCAGATATACATATCGATTTGAAAGTGAACGAGACATTTGAAATCTTTAAAAAACGTGCAGTTAATAAGGATTCCTTTATTTATGGACTACTCCACCATCTATTTAATCAAAACAAAATGTGGGATGTATTGCAATTGCTGTACTTCAACATGGACCAGAATCGCGATTTTCAAAAATTTGTCATTTTCACTGGTCCGCAAGACACAGGAAAATCAACATTCCTAAAAGTGATTAGAGACTTTTTCGGCAAAGAAAGGGTAGCGTTTGTTCAAAGTGAAGCTGAACTACAACAGGAGTACTACAAAGCGGATCTAAAGGATAAGATTTTTTGCATTATGGACGATATCAACTTAAATAAAGTGTCAGCAACCGATTTTCGACAACTAACGAAAGGAGCAACGGTTAGATGCAGACCAATATACGGAAGACCGGAAGAATTTAAACTAACGTCAATTTTTTTGATTGCCAATAATAGCATACCGACATTTTTTGAAGTGCAAGGTCTGAAAAAGCGGTGTCTTGTGATTAAAACAACTGACAAAGAATTGCCGCCAAATCTAGTGGAGTATTTGGAGAAACGAAGCTTATCTTCGGAAGAAAACAAGAGTCTGTTAACGCAGGAGGAAAAGGAGCAATTTCTGTTGCTACTGCTAAAAGCGAAGGAAATGATAGATGCTAATGGCGGTAAACTGCAGTTCTCCGATGAGTTAACAAAAGAACTTGAAGATTTGCAAAACGATATTTTAGTTCTACAGGGTTTTATTAATGAGTACTACGTTTACCAACCTGGAGCCAGAATAAAATTAGGCGAATTACGAAGGGAGTTTGAACAGTATTTACAAGATCGTGGATACACTAAAAATTCAAACTACACTGTTTTGAATCCACATTCTTTTCGCGAAGACTTGCTAAAAGTAACAATCGACGGCAAAAAACTTGATATAAAAAAATATAGTAGCAATAACTATGTAGTTATCGGTCTTGCACCCAAACCACCTGAACTAGTAGAAGACGACACAAAAGTTAATATTGAAAAATCGTTTGAAATATTAGCAAAAAACAGTGAAGACAACGAAAAAATGGAAAGACTACTTCAGGAAGAGGAAGAAGTTAAATTGTTGACAGACAACAAGTTAGCAAGAGATGTTGTTGAAGATGAAGAAGAAGAAATTGAAAACACAGTTGAAGAAGCAAATGAAAAAAATTGTGAAACTGTTGATAGAGAAACAGTTAACGAACCTGAAGTTTATACAGATTCCACTGTAAAAGCAGCAATTACTTTTTTAATTGATGAATAACAAAACGAAAAGGAGACAACTATGCTTTGTAACCACTCCCCACCGTACTGATTTAAACAGTAAAGTAAAAGTTGTAAAAAAATAAAAATAAGGAGATATAGCTATGTCAAACAATGCTTTACCTTTTAAAACTGCAGAACAGAAACTGCAAAAAATTGTCGTTCCTGCATTTGAGGAATTCGTCGAAAAAATGAAGAAGCGCGACCCTGAAACGTTGAAGTTATTGGCAAAAGCCAGATTGTATCAGCAACTCTATAACTTCTTCAAAAAGAATAAGTTACAGTTGACCGATCCCAACAAACTCGTTGCAACAATTTTCGGTTTAAAAATCGAACTGCTTGACAAAGAAACGTTTCGCAAAACACTCGACTGGCTCAAAGAACATACAGTTGGCAGCTTAGTGAAAGAGAAATTGCCTGACGAAGTTTTGGAACTGCAAAACTTGCGTCGCTTTTTGGGCTTCCATTTTATGCACACCGCATACAAAGCGAATAAACTGTCGGACGACTTGCTAAAGTACGAACACAAGTGCTTCATCTTCTACTGTAAACTGTTGTCCTATTTGAAGTTAGCAGATGTTGACATGTCTGCAGTAGAAGATGTAAAATCGGAGCAGAAAGCACAAAATACAAAGCAAACCAATAATGTAAAAACAACAAAAAACAACTTACCTTTTTAAAAGGAGAATAGCTATGACAAACTTAACACCAAATCAACAACTGTACTTCAACAGCATTTGCAAACGCTTAGCAGAAGGCGACGCAGAACTGCAAGAACTGTTTGCTCAAGCACGCTTGCTACGTATGTTATTTGACTGGGATGAACGATGCAAGATCTGCGTTGGTAGCAGAAAAGCACTAGTCAAATATATATTTGACTTGACGCCGATTGTTGACGAACAGAGTTATGACTTAACGCTACAATGGATAAAGGCGCATGATGTGGATGGAGAGCTGGCGAATCAATCTGTTGGCTCGTCTATCCTAAAGGAAGAGAAACTGCGTAAGCTGCTGGGATTTTTCCTATTAAACTTGCGCAAAAATCCGCTTAATTATATGCAATTGCTAGCGGATTGTGATTTTATCGACGAGTGTTTAGAAATGATGCTACTTGCGCCTGACGACGACCGCTTCCCGTTCTAAGCTTTGGTGCCACTCCTACACAACAAATAGGGGTGGCACTTTTTTTACGTGTTGAATTCTTCGTTATCTGTTTGAATTCCAACAGGTTATAGAAGACTTTTAAATCGGCCTTAAAAGAGAGATCCGTTCGAGACCTATATATTTATATTCGATAAAAAACTTAACTTTATAGGAGCTTTTATAAGGTTTGTTGTACGATTAAAAGAGGACATAAAAAATAAATAATTTCTTAACAATATTTTGCATGTCCTGAAAAAAATCTATCTTTATAGGAGCTTTTAGGTATATTTGCGAACCTCGATAGACGTAAAAAAATCGGGAGTTGTCAACTTTTGGTGTCAACAACTCCCAACTGTACCTTTAAAAGAAGGAGTTAAAAGATGCATGTGAAGTTTTTTTTGTTTCAATGAATATGTCCTCGCAAGTTAAAAAATTTACTTCTGGTGTGCTTCTTTGCATCGTTCAAAGTCCGATTTCAACTCATCCAACGCTTTGGACAAGCCATTCCCCATTACTCGAGTTTTCAACTCAGTGAACTCTACTCTAAAATCACTAAGTTGTTTCGCCAAGTCATCAACTTTCTGCGAAAGTAAATCAATTTTTTTACTGCTGTTCAAAGCAAAAAACCAGACCAGACCTGCGAGAACAGGCAGTTGAACAAGCTGTTCAATAGACAAGTTTTCAAACATATCTAAACCTCCTATCTATAAATCTATGTCAATGTTACATTTAGGATTGGTATCTCCGTGAAATTTGGGTAGTTTTCTTCAAGCATAAGTGTATTAAATCCTGTTGTATCGACAGTGAAACTAAACTCAGCTCCAGGAAAATACTCAACACGTCCGTAATTTTGACGCCACTGCTCCGAAAAGTCCGTTCTCTCTTCCCCTTGGTAGTTAATTACTTCCACGCCGTGAATGTTTTTATACTTTGCTCCGACTTTCTGAATGTTTACACAACAATCAACATCCAACAGCAAGTAGCCTTCATGTACTGGATCTACGCAAAAACCATACTCTGTATTTTTCGATACAGATTCCTTCCAAAAAGGACCTCTCGGTTGGTTATAAGCTGTACAGTCATATAAATAATCTTTATAGTAGTATTTTGGCAGCTTAGTTTCATCCGGCGTTCCTTCAATGTCACACTTGTAGCGACACATACTGGGAATATATGTTTTGTAATTTTGTGTATCCGTAAGGAGCATATTTCGAATCACATTGGACACCATGGGTACAACTGAAATTGCTACTTGATTTGTCTCGTCTTCTTCCCAATAAGGATATGGCTGGTGCTTAAAGATGACGGCGTTTAGAACGTTGTCGATTTTCACGTCGACTTCGTCGTAATAACCATAGTCTTTGCCAATTGTCAACCACGGTGCTTTAAAGCTTAACTGTGCTGTATTGCAAGTTCTGTCAAATTTAAAGCCATATTTTATTTTTTGAGTTTTTTTTATAAACTTGGCGACTACATTCAACACAATATCACTAGTCGGTGAATAAGCAGATAAATCGACTGTATTATCAAAGTAAATTACCCCGTTTGACGAATCACCGGAGAAAACTTTTCTAGCTATCACTTGCCAACGATCAACTTCAATAACTGTCACAAATATTTTTGCTGTACAATCACTGTCCAATTTAAACGTAGAATCAAAGAAAATCCTGCTATAGCAATATCCACGTGTAAAAAAATCCTTTTCCAAATATGCAACTGCAGCTGGAACTTTTATAAGATTATTCGGTCCCAGACTTTCCTGCACTTGTCCACCGAGAACAACACCTTTACCATTCGGTTTCATATCCAGCGTTAACGTCGATGTCGAAACAATATTTGAGATTTTTACAGATGGAAGCGCTCTAACTAGATCCGTTATTATGTATTCACGTAGATTTCTATTAACAGTTAAATCGTTGTCATTGAAAAAGATAAAGCCTGTGTTATTACCAAACGCTTTTGTTTGGTCAGGCACAACTTGCAAAGCATAACCTAATGCTATAGCGTATATGCTTAAATAACAATTTCTAGCAGGTGTAAAGCTGGGTTGCAAAAAATATTCGTCATTGAAATCATTGCAGTTGCCCGCATTTCGAAGTGCCCTATCATAACCACCGTAGTATGGACTTAGATAATACAAATTGCCCCAATCCATGTTGTTGTAGACATTTGTTAACGCAGTTATTGAAAAATTTTGTGTAAACGGCCTGAACAATTTAAAATAAATGTTTTGGTTATTTGTTGTATGTAAATTGCAAACCGCAGACGACGGCGACTTTTTTATGTAGTCGTATACTTTGTCAATGCCTGAACTGTCAAAGTCATTGGAAGGATTCAACTGACCAGCATAGTCTTTCCACACCTCAAACGGATAGTGTGTGTACACAGTTCCCGACAACTCCACTCCGAAGTAGTAAATCCAGGCGTGTCCGTAAGGGTCCGTCGTAACAAGTCCGGTACAGCTGACATCATGATTTGCTGGATCAGGTAACACCGGTCGCATATTCCAGAGATTATAACCGCAGGAGCAGTCATGACGATCTCTTGTTACATCAAACGGTATGCTAAAAACTTCTTGGATAAATTGCGTATTTTTTATGCCACCTGGTGATTCCACAAAAACATTACCAGGACTTTCTATTAGTGATTCTACTGTCATTGCACGTTCTTCCTTGCCCATGCGCGGGCGTTCTGTTCATTCTCATCTATAAGCGTGTGCCAGCGTTGTAGATAGCTGTCATAACACAAATCTTCGTCATTGATTTTAACTCGGATGAAATTGTCCAAAGAATAGTTTGGAACTATGATTTGCGTTTCATTGGCGTTGATATCTTTTCGAGTGTAAGAATTAATACGCAAGTATTGGCGATTTGTGTTGTTTAAGTATTCTGTTGTTTGCAAAGCAGTTGGCTTCAAAACGTAGCTGTAGATTGGGATGTTCAAGTCGACAAGCGTACAAGTGTTAAAATAATCGTCGGATTGACCGGAAACTGTTGCTACAAAGGAATCATTCATGGAGCTTTGAATTTTAAGAGGTTGTTCCGAAAAATTTACGTAACTCTCTAAGTTATTCATTGACAAACGCTTCTTGATTGCATTGATGAAAAATTGCTCATCGAAAATGTCAAGATTTAAGCTAAACACATAAGTTCCTGCTACTTCATCATATCGACAGGAATAACTATGTGAAAACACATTTAGTTCCACTTCATTTATCTTGTCTACACAAATGTTTACCCAAATTTCGTTTAAAGTTGAATCATCTGTTGATGAAACGACAGCTGAATTACGTGTGCCGGAAAAAAAGCTTGACAATACATCACTATAGAAATTACATAAATCAGGTGATGGAAAGCTAGGGAGATTTCCCAAATCCACAAACAACGTTTTATTAAAAATTAAACTGTCAAGCCACACCTTTTTAAACTTGAAGCTTGCATTTTCACTGTAGAGTCTCGCATCAATAACTACTGGTACGCTCAAATCAATGTAAAATTGCGGCTGTGAAAAAGTGCTGTTAAAATATCCAGGTCCTGCAGCTAAATTGAGTGGTGCAAATGCGTGTCGAATCTCACTCTCAATGCGAAAAACGCCATTTCTAATCGAAATTTCTGTTTCTGGACACCACCAGCTGATTGGTGCTTTAGCATTGTTGACAAACGTCACTGGTATGGTAGTGTAGGACGTTCTGAAAATTTTAAGCGGTAAAGTGATGCTTGCAATATCAAATTTAAAATCACAGAGATTGATTAAAAATGAACCGCCGTAAATATTTAACTCCTGCACTGGAAATGCAATAACGTAGTCTCGTAAATAATAATCCGGAACATACATGTTTTGCTGAGATAACATGTCTCCTTCTTTCGGAGGGACCACCGTCACCAATCCGCTAATCTTCTGCTTGTTGTACAGATCTTTATAAGTAAGGATACGCGTTCCATTGTTGGACAGCTGATACTTGTAGTTTGCAAGCATAGTACCGTCGCTTTGCCATGGAGCAAGCAACGTTAAGTTTAATCTCGTGATTTCGGAACTATGGAATGGCGAATTCCAACTGATGACGACACCATTATATCTCGTTGATTTTGTAACACTTAACGTGCAGGGGAAGTTGTAGTCATAAGCTGTTCTATCGAAGATATTGATCAATGTCAACTGAAATGTTAGAACATTATCAGAAGTGAAAAGGTAAGTTGTTCTAAACAGAACGCCATAACTTAGTAGTTCGCGTAGCAAATCCCAAATGTTGTCTGCTTGCAGATTTTGCAGTTCAATACCTAACAGTGATGTTTCTGCTAAAATTGTTCCTTTGTAAATGTATCTGTAATAACTATTTAGGTAGTTGATCAAACTCTCCACTGTCCATATTTCAGATCCACCAAAACTGTTTGTTGATGAATTATAGTTGTCAGCGAAAAGCGTTTTTTCGTTAACTTCGGTGACAGTCTCCAGATAGGAATCGTAGCAAAAATAGCTGAACAGTTTCACTTCTTGTAAAAACGATTCAACACCAACGCATTCCGCGTGGCCGATAAAGCATTTTGGAGTGTAGTAGTTGTTCACAGATATGTTGTACTGAACAATGTCATAACTGATATTGTTGACAATACCCGCAAACACAATATCCTCTATCGTAGCATCAACTTGACGAGTTATCATAACTGCAGTATCAGCTGCAAACTCAAACTGTTCGGAAGCTTGCATTATCTCATCAGTACCCTTTACAGCGATTGTACCCCTATTGATTAAAAACGATATTCTCGCGGTGTTAACATCGTTTGTTTTAAGCGTCAGTTCCTCAACACGACAGTTCTTTATTTCGACAAATTTGCTTCTTTCAAAGCCATCAGGAGCAGCGTACACTTTAAAAACAGGAGCAGTTGCATCAGAGAACACCAGATTGGACGTCATGTTAAATCTCCTGTTGTAACTATCGTTAAATCTAACTCTAAGTAGTAGTTAGGAAAATCTCTTGAAATGTTGGACCAAACTGAACCAGCAGATAAACAAATAGCAGCAACCGGTAGCTTATCTTTCAAGAAGACGTTTTTTATATAGAAAGGTGAACTTGTGAAGCTTTGCGTTGAGATTTGAAAAACTTTCGGTGTACTGTTGGCGTTTAAACAGTGAAAGATTGTGTCGTAGCGTAACGTGTCAAACAAGTCGACACTGTCAAAAAACTTCACTGTCAAGGTTATGTCTTTATTTTTAAGTACGCCCAATGACGTTATCAACTCTTGCTCCTGCGTCAACTTTAAAGACGCCAAAGCTCCTTCTGCTATGGGTGGCCATTCATCTATGATAATGCGATAATTCTCATTTAAGTCATTCACATTGTAGAGTTTAGCTAGCATTTCAGTTCTATCCTCCTACATTAAACAGTGTATAATATAGTTTTGCTGCGTCATTAGCATTTTTATTAGCAGGAGAGGGTGTGGCAAAATAATTGGCGAAATAATCGAACGCGGACTTAAACTGCTTGAGAATATCTACTGCGGTTTCGATACTGACATATATGCCGTTAATCACGTCAAAAGTTGGTTGCAGTGAAGTAAGAACTGCAGAAAGGAAGGTTGGTGTTCCCGTCTCCGGCGAGATAAACAGAGGCTTCACAAACGGTTGCAGGTCTTTGTCAAAGTATTTTGCTATCAAATCATTTATACCCTGATACGTCTTTTCAAGTCCCTGTATCCCCTTCTCAGAGATATAGTTATACATACCGCTTTTAATTTCCTCTCTTTGTTTCGCAAAAAAATCTACCAGTTGTTGCGAGGGTAGTCGCTCCAATTTTTGAGCTGATCTGCTAAGATCTTCCGGTCGAATTGCTGCGTATTTCTGATAGAGATCTGCAAAATTCTGAGTAGAAAACAACTGCTGTAACAACTGACCTTTCTCGCCGATTTGTTCAGGTGGAGTTGCAACTTGCAACGCCTCTTGTTGCGATAGTCCTTCTCGCATTAGGTCGTTTACTTCAGCGTAGTACTTAGCAAGTCCGTCATTGTAAGCTTTCAAGTCTTGCAGACCTTCCCTAATGACTTGCGTAGTTTCCCTTGGATCCGGCAATTGTTTTGAAACAGCTTCAACGGTAGCGAACAGACTGGGGAGATCGTAACCGAAATCGTCTGCCAAACGTCGCAGTTGCATTATCACTTGCTCTGTTCCCGTTTTTACACTGTCCGTAAGCACATTATACATCTGTCCGATCCTGGCGAGATCTTCGCCTGCTATATCAGCGACATTAGCAATTTCCGCGAATTGTTCTGGTTCTAAGTGCTCCAACTTTTTCAACTTTGCAAAAATTTCAGCACGATTTTGCAGCACTTCTGGTGTCTGATTCTCCAGTCCAGGAATACTTGCTTCAACTGCTTTCGCTAAGTCTTCGATTGAAATTCCACTTCGTTTTGCTACTTCTTGCATCTTCTCAACAATTTCCGGATACTTGCTGAAAAGCGTTTCGTTTACATTTGTGAACAATCCAGAAATCGCCTCCGCTGTAGGAAGTGAAGATGCAAACGCTTGTTGACGTTGTCGTATAATATATGCACTAGCAGCTAATGCAGGTGCTGCAACTGCGCTTAATGCTCCAGCTATGCCTAACCAGTGCTTTCCTAGAAAAGACAATGCAGTTGAAACTTTGGAGCTGACTGCAGTAGATAAAGAAGCTACTGCTTTCTGTATGCTTTCTGTCAAGTAAATAGATATATCTTTCAGCTTAGAACCGAAAGTTTTCGCTAAACTTGAAGCTGAGCTAACACCAGTAGATAAACTCGACAGTGAACTTTTTAACTTCTGACCGATTTTTGGGAGTTCTGTGAACAAGCTGTCAAAACTGTCAGCTTTTGATGGCCAGTTCTTTCCAGATTTTCGCAATTCTGCTATAACATCAACAACAGATTTCAAGCCGGTTAACTTAGGTAAAGTTTCAGTTATTTTTAAAGCTTTGACATAATCGTTATAAACTTCCGTTAACGTTGGTTTTTTGAATTGTTTTTTTAACTGCTTCTGCAAATTCTCCGTTAGTTCTCTCACATTGTAAGCACCAATCCTAGTTCCTGCAAATGCACCTGTACCTGCTATTAGCAACGATTCCGTTATACCTGCTCCTGCTCCTGCTGACACCAACGATTGCATTGCACCAGTGCCAACACTAGCTCCTACAGCGGATTTAAATGCAGCTGCCTTAGATTGAATAGTAGTTGCAGCTACTCCGGCCATCTGCTGTTGAACAGTTCTTGACGTAAACTTTTGCTGCACAACATCGGGTTTTACTTCGACGGAGTACTGCTTTCTAAGTACTTCCTGCAGTTTTTTATCGTCAACATTTAACCTTATGTTAACGTTTGCCATAATCTATAAATCTCCTACTATGAATAAGTTATAGAAGAAAAGCAAGTACAGCACTAATCGGATCCTTCTGCTTGAATAGGTGCGTTTTCATCTGCAGTAGTGTCAAGTAATCCTTCACTGTCACTTTCCCCAAGCGCATATTCATCTGCGCAACGAAACAAGTCTCCTGTTGTATCAGCACCCTCCTCCAACTGCTTCTTCACATCGTCTTTTAAATAAATTACGTCAAGTGCTGCTAAGATTGTTTCGACATCTAACAGTTGCAATGCTATTAGCATCTCTTTCGTCAGATAGTAGTTGCGACTTAGGCAGTCCGCAATAAGGTCTATCACTTCTTCCGTGCTTTTATCCGCGATGTGAAGTGAAAAGTCAATTAACTTGTCGAAAAGTGGATCGTCGGGTTTCAAAATAAGCTCAAACTTGTCGTTGTAAGCGAACCGTGAGTGAACGTCCGCTATGGTAGTTATGAGCCAATTTTCACCATTGAGCAGTTTCACCGGACGACCTTTTTGTTGCTTACGTCTGAAGAAAAGCTCATACTCCTTCAACTCTTTTGGAATCAGTATAAATCTATCTGGCCCAAACGGATAGCAATTACATAACTTTTCTAGTGTTGATGGCTGTACTGTCTTGAATAGTGTAAGCAGTTCTTTCTCGTCGACAAACTGGTATGTAAAACCTTTATGCTTTTTCTCAGACAAGTCGTCAAAGACTTTTTCCTTAGCTTTAAAAATCATAAAGCCTCCTAACTTTAACTTAGAGTAATAGATATTGATTTCGGGAATGCAACAATTTGGGCTGTTGCTACATCACCCAAACGAGAATCAACTTTCTCTACGGAGAATGTTGCATTGTGAAACGTGATGTTTCCTGCAGGTGTAGGTGAAGCACCGCATTCGTTGAATTTCACCAAATTTAGCTTGAGATCAGCACATGATTGCAGGCCCATCAGTTCTGTGGTAGCAGAAATTAGCACGGTCGCTGTGACTTGGGGATCGTAGTTGGTTACTGCGGAGAAATCTGGCAGAAGTGCTGTCTCATAGTGGTCGTAGAACGTGGGATTTAGTGAAAACGTCAAGTTATTAATACCGCAGCTTACCAGCGCATTTGAACCATCTGTCACTTCAAAGCTGGAAGCTGTATAAATTGCTCCATGGGTGACGCTAAAATTACTTATTGTGGTGTCTGTTGCGTCCAACATTGAGCCACGAAGCATGATTTCACAACGCAACGGTTGACGTTTATCAACAGATATGGAGTTCAGCATTAACAAGCAGGTGTCCGCAGTTAACTTCAAACTGCCT
>Ga0078972_1008084_pt1 | contig 22488 bp, 32 predicted proteins | sample YelNatPaOPGAMG01_FD_67568 | JGI IMG/M metagenome (GOLD analysis project Ga0078972, IMG submission 67568) | Hot spring thermophilic microbial communities from Obsidian Pool, Yellowstone National Park, USA - OP-RAMG-01 (SPADES assembly) (version 2) | ecosystem: Environmental > Aquatic > Thermal...
CGGGTCCGGCCGCCCCCCGCCGCCCAAGCCGGTCACGCTGTTTTGCGGGGCCTTCCGCGGCGTGTCTGCGGTTCGACTGGCGGGGGAGGGGGAGCGGGCTGCGCTTCGCCGTAAGCGACAGCTTTGAGATGAGCAAGTTCTTCCGGGGTTCTGGACTGCTGCAGAACCGAAAACGAAATATCGATCGCCTTCTGGGCTAACGCGAGCGCACCCTTGTCGCCGCTTGCCTCAAGCATCGCGATTTTCTCGAGTAGCGGGGGCGCCGGCTTGCGGATCACTCCGTGCAACGGCACGAGGTCGTCGCCGGTCAGCCAGTTGTCGAATAACCGTAGCCCCAACTGCTGAAAGCTCAGTCGCGACCGAAAGCGCTTCTCATCGAGCTTATCAAAATATTCAGGACTGAATCGCAGATTGATTCTGCGGACGTTCTCCGCCATGATTGTTCCTTTTCAACTTGACGAAACAGCCGCCATGGGGCCATAATCGATTTTCATGGATGTCCCCATCGCTTAGATATATTTTACACGATGTGAGTCCATGGGTAAAAAGCAATAGCGGGATCGCGGTTCCACTCACGTTCTCCCTCATGCGCTCTTGATCGATCTCCCACCGGCGAAACTTTCCCCGCTGACCAGGGCTGCGGTGCAGCCCAGAAAGGACGAAACGGTGAACGCCGAACAGGAAATCGAGCGGCTGCTCGACGAGCACGGGGCAGTCCTCGTCCGTCAGAAAAACCATCTCGTTTACCGGCTCCCCAATGGCCACAATTTCGTCAAGGCCAAAACATCGAGCGACCCGGACCGGGCCGCGAAGAACAACTTGAGCGACCTCCGGCGGGCGCTCGGCATTGTGCGCCAGGCCGAGGTCAAAGGAGAGCCAGTAATGCCGACAACAGAAGCGAGCGCGATCGCAGCGGAGGCTTATGACGCGCCCGTGCCAGAGCCGCCGAAGGAAGGCGCGCTCAAGGAACGCATCGAAACCGCCGTCGCCGCGACGGAAGCCGAACAGGAGGTACTGCTTGCAGCGGCACAGCGGATGGAGCGCAGGGCGCAGATGCTCCGGGCGCTGCTTCCATTCAGCGATGACCCCATGACCGAGGATGTCCTGCTCGCGCTGCTGCCGATAGTTGAGCCGCTACCGGTACCAGAGCCAGAGCCGCAGCGCGCTCCGGAGCCGCCCCAGCAAATCACCGAGCGCGTGCAGGTCACCCGGCAACTGGTGCACGCGGCGACGCAGACGTTCGAGGACACGTTCACCGTCAACGACGTTCTGGACCTAATGACGAACGGCGCGGTGATCGACCGCGAAGAACGCACGCGCGTCCGCTCCTCGATCGCGCAGGCCATGATCTCGCTCCACGAGCGTGGAGAGCTCATCCGGGTGGCAGAGCACTTCGGCCGAAAGCAAGCCACGTGGAGGAAGGTGCCGCCGAATGGAGCCGGAATCGGCACTCGCGGATAGCGGCAGTCTTATCAGGAAAGGCAGCAACGTGAAGGATGAATTGAAGCGAATGGGGATACGCAGCGCGGTCGTTGAACTGCGCGTCCGCATGGACGTTGGCCAAGAGACGCTCGCCGGAGAATTGGCGCGCATCCGGCGCCACGCCACGCCCAACCGGGACAGCATTTCGTGGTGGGAGCGCGGCAAAGGCATCCCGTCGCCGGCATACCGGGCGGCTCTCGCGCAGATCGCACAGGACCACGGCTACACGGATCTGGCCATGGTTTTTCGCGGGGACGTGGATGCGTGGAGTTTTGCGGGATGCCTGTTCCCGCTCATCTTGAAGGACATCAGCCGAAATGCGGCGGCCTTCACACGTCCGGCGCGAGAGGCAAAGCCGGATGCCACGATGCTGTGTGATTTTTGTTCGTCGCCGGCGCCGGCGTGGTCTTATCCTGCGGCGTCGTTCATCGACCTGATGGGCTCGCACTCGATCGGCGATTGGATCGCGTGCGAGGATTGCCACGCGCTCATCGAAGCTGACGACCGCGATGGGCTCGCGCGGCGCGCCGTTGCCGCGCTCGCCGATAAGGTCGATCCGGAATGGTCGCTCGCATATTGCCGCGATCTGCACCGGCGTTTTCGCGCGCACCGGACCGGGCCAGCCGAACGGCTCTCCGCCTAATACTCCATATACTCGTCCACGTTCAGGCCCAGACGCTCGAGCCGCTCGACCGCGTCGTCCTCCTCGCGGTCGCGCTCGGGCGTGTTCGGTTGGGAGGACGAGCGGACCTGGAGTCCACACCTGGTCCGGATGTACTGCGCGATGCTCCAAACACCGGCCGCGGCCGTCTGCTCCTTGAGAGCGGCGTGCTCCTCTTCGGTAAGCCGGACGTTCACGTTCCTGCGCTCGAGCGCGCGCGTCACCGGGCGGATCGTGCTGGTCCGGCCCGCCGCCTCCTGGCTGCGAACTGGCGACAGGCTGAGTCCACACTGGGATCGCACGTAGGCCGGGATCGTCGCGCCGGCTGCTTTGGATCGTGAGGCGAGGTCCAGGAACTCCGCACCGTTCACAGGAACGCCGATGATGATGATCTTCACAACGCTTCTCTCAACCTAATGGTCGCACAATAGGCCGAAATTCGAATTTTTCTTATATATATAGGGAGGGTAAAAATTTGTCCTCTCCTCACGAGATGAAGTTAGGACAGGTTTTTTGAACGCTGTGCAATCCGCGCGAGGGCACGTGAAGTGCCAAATCAAGAGGGGGTGTGACGGCGTCATTCTGGCGGGATGGTATGCACAGGATAGCGTGCGCTTCTATCCTCACCTCATTCGATGAGGAGAGGACAGAAAAAAAGGACGCCTATATATATATATAAGAAAAATTCGGTTTTCGCCCTCGAAGTACCATATCCTCCGGCCATCGGTCGGTCCGCGAGTACTGCACGGCCCGGCGCGTTCCTCAACCGACGACGGCGGGGCCGCCGTGCAGACCGCAATCATTGAGCCACAGGCAATCGGGACCCGCTCAGAATGGAAACGTGAACTTCCCAACAGGGCGCAACCGCAGGAATACGCTTCTATCGCAGGCGAACACAGGTAATTGAATTCGCTCCCGGTTCAGCCCCGAAAGTCTAACGCTCTTGATTACGTCCGCGATAGACGACATCGAGTACATAGCGTGAACTGCCTCTTGTGGATTAATCTCCTTCGTGATCACGTTGACAGCCGTGCCGTCCGCAGTTTGTTTGGTCACGAGAAAGGTCAAGGAATGATCCATGGACGCGAACTGGTGCAAGTTGCCGGGGTCACGACCCACCAGAACTCGGGCTGGCCCGGGAATCAGCCGCAGCCCATGCTTATAGGCGTTGTATTCAGGGCTATCGAGATATCGCTTAGCCATGTGCAACGTGAACCAGTGTAGGTCAGAGAGGGACGACGTCCATTCGGCGCTGTCCGGCGGCGGATCCGCCCCGGTGTACACGGAGCGCGCAATAAACTCCTCCTGGGTCTTGCAGTTCTCGTCACTTGCCGCGGCAATGTCCCCCGATGCGAAAGAACTTATACGAGATTTGATTTCAGCGGTTCTGTAACAAGTCAGATACAGCCAGTGCGGCAGCGGTTGAAACGATGCCAACATCAACGCGAAGAGGCACTCGAACTGATGGAACATGGCGCAGTGCAGCTCTGCCACGAGCCCACTAAAATAGGCATCATCCAGTTCCTTCGTCTGCCCTCCAATAGCTTCCACGAAATGCTTGTACTGCTCCTGCTGCGAATACGCGAGGTACATCAGTTCAGCTTTTCGGAAAAGAAACGCGGGGTCATAACCCTGGTAGAAGTGGAGTTCCGCATCTCGCCGATCCCTGAACAGAAGGTACGGTTTCGAGTTAGCCACGGTCTCCATTCTACAGGACGTGAAAGGCAGACCAGGTGTGCGGCCCGGACCGCGCGGTGCTCGTCGCACCACGCGCTATTCACTTTGAGCATCACCTTTCCCATTGAAAACAAGCGAAATAAATCAATTGCGTTTCGATCTGTTTCGGCCGGACAATCGTAAAGATCTCCCATACGAGGTGCCGGGACACCTCGAAATAAAAACTCGATCCCGCATCGCCGTAGGTGGACGTGTATCCGCGAGGCGATGATCAAAATCCCAAGCAGAGCAGCACACCACCGAGCAGAACGTGACGATTCCTCTCTACTCGTACGACCAGTCGTTTCAGGGCTTCGTGCCCGAACGGCGCGTGCTTCAACTGGAACGCGAAGGGCTGGCGCAGGTCGTGCGCCACAAGAAGGGCAAGATCGCGCGCGCCATCATGCGTCGGCGTTCGTGCGAGCCGAAGCCGACCACTATCCGCGATCACATGGGCAAGGCGTACTCGTTCAGGCATCGCCTCGATGACGGCCACACGCCTTGGGCGTTGAAGCCTCTCGCCGGCCACGTGTGCCGGCGCGACCAGAGCATCGAGTATCATCTGGCGCCCGAGAGCCTGCGGCCGATCTTCATCCGCGTGCTGCTGGATTGCCTGGTGAGCAACGGGGCGGCGGTGTGAGGCACGGTGCGGTCCACTTCGGGATGGCGAACTGGACCGTCGATTGTCGGTGCACGGCATGGTCCAAACCATGAGATTTCCGCATATTGAAAACGCTTAGGTACTTTCGGGCGAGGATCGGCGGCGCGTAGCGCGACGCCACGATATCGCTAGCGGCAGATGCGAAATGAGTTGGCGGCCGGGCGCGTTCTGGCGCCCCCTGGCGCGTCGAGCGCGGCGGGTGGCCTCGTAGCTCCACCGGGCGCCTTCCGGCGCGTCCTGGGCCGCCCCTGCACGATTCTCGCGACAAAATCCGCGCCGGTGTCCCTGATTAACGCCATGATTCCCAGAAATGAGCGCACCTTTCCGAACGCCCCGCTTCTCTGCTGGCTCTGCGCGCACCTCCACATCTCCGCGCTCCGGGAGATCGAGCGCGACCTCGCATCGATTTCGCGCGCGGTCGGCGTGGTGATGGCGTGATCCACTACCACGGCGGCCGGCACTCGTCATTTCAGGTCGCGCTCACGGTCTGGAAGGGTCGTCATGCGCTCGTCTCCTTCGCGGACCCGCAGCAGATCGCAATCGCTGCGGACGTGGCGCAGTCCTTCGCGATGGACAACGGCGCGTTCAGCGTGTGGAAGCAAGGCATCGCGGTCGACTGGCGCGCGTATTACGCATGGGTCGATGAGTGGCGGTTCCACCCCGGATTCGACTGGGCGGTTATCCCCGACGTGATCGAGGGAGACGCGGCGGCAAACGACGCGCTGCTGGCCGAGTGGCCGTTCGGCAATTTCGCCGGCGTCCCGGTCTGGCACTTCCACGAGCCGCTCGAGCGCTTGGTGCGCCTGGCTCACGAGTGGCCCCGCGTCGCGCTCGGATCCTCCGGCCGCTATTCGACGCCGGGAACCGCGCGGTGGGGGGGGCGGATGCAGCAGGTGATGGATGTCGTCTGCAAGGGCGGCAGGCCCACCGTGAAGCTCCACGGGTTGCGGATGCTCAACCCCCAAATCGTCGAGTACGTGCCATTCGCTTCCGCCGACTCGGCGACTGTTAGCAGAAAGGTGAACCTGGCGAATTGGGGTGGAGTTTACAAAGCTGCCTCGCGCGAATCGCGGGCGCGCGTCTTAGTCGAGTATTACGAGGCAGTGCAGAGCGCGCCGCTGTGGAACGGTGTGCCGGCACAAGCGGAGTTGTTCGAATGATCCGGATCTACAAGGACTTCCATTTCGATGCGGCGCATTGGCTTCCGGGCGTCCCGGAGGGCCATAAGTGCCACCGGCTGCACGGGCACACGTATCGACTGCGCGTGTGGTGCCGCGGCCCGCTCGACCCGGCCGGAATGGTTGTGGACTACGCGGTGATCGACGAGAAGGTGCGTACCGTGCTGGCGCGGATCGACCACTACGTCCTGAACGATGTCCCTGGCCTCCAGAACCCGACCACGGAGCTCCTGGCGCCGTGGCTGTTCGCGCAGATTGCTCGCCAACTGCCGGAACTCTATATGGTCGAGGTCGCAGAGAGCGCGACCACAGGCTGCGTCGCGTTCGGGCCACTCGAGGCCGAGCCAGAGGCGAACGTCGGGTAGGAGACTCCTGATGAAGAGCAAAGCGCAGATCGCATACGAGGCTTACGTGCGGGCGATCCCGAACGGCACGACGCTGCCCGAATGGGATCGTCTTCCGATCGCACTCCAGGATGCGTGGACGGCTGCGGTGCTCGCCGTGATCGCCGGCGCGATGGTGCGTCCGGCTCTCACGTCGGAATAGCCTGCCGGTTCTACTCCGGCTTCCGGCTCTCCTCCCGATGGAAAATCTTGTAATCACGCCCGCGATGGCGCGGCGCATCGAAATCTGGCCGACCGAACGCCTCGTGCCGTACGCGAAGAACGCGCGCACGCATTCCGACGAGCAGGTCGCGCAGATCGCCGCCAGTATCGCGGAGTTCGGCTTTGTGAATCCGATCCTCGTGGACTCCGGCGCGGGGATCGTGGCCGGCCACGGTCGTCTCCTGGCCGCGCGCAAGTTGGGTCTCGCTGAGGTGCCAGTGGTGGTGCTGGATCACCTCAGCGAGATTCAGCGGCGCGCCTACATCATCGCGGACAACAGGCTCGCGTTGAACGCGGGGTGGGATGAAAAGACGCTCGCGGCCGAACTGCGCGACATCGTGGCGAGCGAGGAGCTCGATATCCAGCTGGTCGGCTTCTCCGATGATGAATTGGAGGCTCTGCTCGCGGAGGACGGGCAGGCGTCGGCCACCGAAGCCGAGGAGGAGATCCCGGAGGAGCCGGCGAACCCGGTTACCCGGCCCGGAGACGTGTGGCTCATCGGGGACCATCGCCTGATCTGTGGCAACTGCAGGGAAGCCAAAGTGGTGGAGGCGCTGTTTCTTCGTTTGGTTCCGGAAAACCAAATGAAGAAAGCGGCCGTCGCCATCACCTCGCCGCCGTACGCGACGCAGCGCGAGTACGATTCCTCGAGCGGCTTCAAACCAATCCCGCCGGAGGAGTACGTCGGCTGGTACGAGGCGGTCGCGGCCGGAATCGAGGCGGTGCTGGCGCCGGACGGCTCTTATTTCCTGAACATCAAGGAGCACGCCGACGACGGCGAGCACAGCCTGTATGTGAAGGATTTGGTTATCGCGCATCGCCGGCAGTGGGGCTGGCGGTTCGTGGACGAGTTCTGCTGGCGGAAGACCGACAATGGCGTTCCTGGTGGTTGGAACAACCGTTTCAAGAACGCATGGGAACCTGTGTTCCACTTCTGCCGCCAGCAGACCATCAAATTTCATCCCAAGCGGGTCGGCCACGAGTCGGAGGACTGCTTCGACTATTCACCGAACAACCCGAAGTCGAAATCCGGTAGCGGACTGCTCGGCACGGGCGCGCGCGGCGATGCGGCCGGCAAGGCCGGCGCCGCGGACGCCGACGGCAGATACAAGGGCGTCGCGCGCCCTTCGAATGTCATCGAGGTAAAGAGCGAGTCCTCGCAGGGATCGCACTCGGCGCCGTTTCCGCGCGCGCTGGTCGAGTTCTTCCTGCTGGCGTTCTCCGATCGCGGCGACGTGATCTACGACCCGTTCATGGGATCCGGCACCACGATGGCGGCTGCGGCTGTGCTCGGTCGAGCCGGATATGGGTGTGAAATCTCGCCCGGCTATTGCGACGTGATTCTGCGGCGAATGGTGGACCTGACCGGCGAGATGCCGATCCTGGCGGAGAGCCGGCAATCCCTCGAGGAAATCGCCGCGGCTCGTGGCGTCTCGATTGATGAAGCGATCAACCCGAAGGCGCAGGATTCGCGCGCGATCAAGCACCACGGCCCCAACCCGCACTACGGACCACGGAAGAAAGCGTCGTGAGGACGGATATCCAGATCGAGAAGTGGCCGGTGGACCGGCTCATTCCCTATGCACGCAACGCGCGCACGCATACGGAGGAGCAGGTCGCGCAGGTCGCGGCCAGCATCGTCGAGTTCGGGTGGACCAACCCGATCCTGGTCGGCAACGACGGAATCATCATCGCCGGGCACGCGCGGCTCGCGGCCGCCCGGAAGCTGAAGATGACCGAGGTGCCGGTCATCGTCCTCGATCACCTCGCGGAGACGCAGCGGCGCGCGCTCGTACTGGCTGATAACCGGCTGGCTCTCAGTGCTGGGTGGGACGAGGAGATGCTGCGCGTCGAGTTGGAGTCGCTGAAAGAGGACGCCTTCAACATCGATGTAGTCGGTTTCAGTCAGGACGAGCTCGAAGAACTGCTCCAGGACCCGGAACGCCGGCGCGACGGGCTTACTGACGAGGATGCGGTCCCAGAGGAACCGGCCGAGGCGGTAACGAAGCCCGGCGACATCTGGATCCTCGGCGAGCATCGCGTTCTGTGTGGCGATGCAACGAGCAGGGGAGATGTGGAGCGGCTGCTGAGCGGCACAATCCCGGTCCTGATGGCAACCGACCCGCCGTACGGGGTCGAGTACGATCCCGGCTGGCGCCGCGAAGCCGGCGTGAATCACAACCAGGCCAAGCTCGGAAAAGTCGCCAACGATGACCGCGCCGACTGGCGTGAAGCATGGGCGCTGTTCCCCGGCGATGTGATGTACGTTTGGCACGCGGGCAGACACGCGGCGACGGTGCAGCAGTCGATCGAGGCGTGTGGCTTCGAGATCCGCAGCCAAATCATCTGGGCCAAGGAACGCTTTGCGCTGAGCCGCGGGAACTACCACTGGCAGCACGAGCCGTGCTGGTACGCGGTCCGGAATAACGCGCACTGGAACGGCGACCGCTCGCAGAGCACGGTCTGGAAGATCAACGCCCGCGAAGACCAAGGTTACGGTCACGGCACGCAGAAGCCGGTTGAGTGCATGCGGCGCCCGATGCTGAACAACTCGGTTGCCGGCGAGATCGTCTATGACCCGTTCCTGGGAAGTGGCACCAGCATCATCGCTGCCGAGACTGTCGGGCGCACTTGTTACGGCCTGGAGATCAATCCCGGTTACTGCGACTTGATCGTGCGGCGCTGGCAGGAATTCACGGGCGAAGTCGGCGTCCTCCAGTCTAATGGCGAGTCTTTTCATGAACTGGAAGCGGCTCGAACGGGTGGATGTAGGTGATGGCGGATGCAATTCCTGATCTGGAAATCGGGAAAGCGGCCGAACATCTGGTCGTTGCTGATTTGATCCTCTCCGGATACCGTGCGTACCTCACCGAACAAGGGCTGCCGTACGATGTAGTGCTCGACCACGAAGGCAAGCTGTATCGCATTCAGGTGAAGGCAACCCGCTGTGCAAAGAAAGTGCCGACCCGGGGAGCCGTTGGCACCGGCTATTTGTTTCAGGTGCGGAGAGCCGGTAAGCGAGGCCGGCGTCAATATGCCAACGCCGAGTTCGACATCATCGCGCTAGTCGCTCTCGATATCAGGGTCATCGCGTATCTGCCATTCGAAAAACGAATTCTTCAAACCATTCACTTGCGGCCGCCCGGACACTGTCCCTCAGCACGAACTGAGCGAACTCGAACCATCGATCAGTTTCCAATCGAATCCGCGATTTGGGCATTCACGGGAAAACAGCCGGTCCTCGCTTCGAGGACAGAGCCGATTCCAACGAGTTTCGGAGGTCAGGGATTGCTGTTTGGAAATTCGTGATGCATAGCACCCGGAATTTCGACGAGGTCGCTCATCCCGTGAGCCAGTAGCAGGAGAAACGAATCCCAATGAAGACGCTTTTCAACTTGCTGACCTTTGTGTGGCTGGCCGCCACGCTCGCGGCCGGCCAGACCGCGCCGGCCCAGCCGTCCTACGTTGCTTTGGGCGCGGGCTTTAACTCCACCGCGAGCCCGCAGGTGATCGGCGGCGCGGCGTACCTGCACCCGCTCACGGATGACGGGAAGACCCTCGCTTACACCTTGGCGACGTTCACGAACGGGAAGCCCACGACCGTGGAGCCCGGCGCGGCGCATCTGGTGCTGAAGCAGGGATTGCTCTCGGTATACGCGCTCGGGACTGCGGGCGTCGCGATGGGGGCCGATAACGTGGGCACGGTGATCTCGGGCGGCGGCTTCGCGATGTTCGATCTGTCCAAGTGGGTCAAGAGCCTGGGCGTGCTCGCCGGCGCACGCGAGATGAAATCGACCATCGTGGACGCGCAGCCGGCGTTGTTCTTCGCGGTGACGTACAGGCTCGGGGAAAACTGACGTGCTCGACGGATTGAAACGGAAAATTGCGGCGAGTGCAGCTACTTCGATGTTGCGGTCACTCGCGACGAGCAAGGATACGCAGACCAGCATCACCGGCATCATCGCGGCCGCGGTCCTGGCTTACAAGGGCCTCGACATGCAGGCTCTCATCGCGGGCGACCCGGTTCAGATCGCGCATGTGGCGTCCTGCGTGCTCGTGGCGATCATCGGCGTGCTGGCGACGAAGGAGAACGCGGACGGCAAGACGACCGTGCTCGGTGCGATTGCCGGCGCGCTCTACGCCGCGCAGGGAGCTGTGGGCAACGTCACGACTGGCGTCGTAATCGCGGTCTTGGGACATTTGACGAACAAGGCAGCAGCCGCGAAAGGGCCGGTGCTGGTCCCTCCGGGGCCGGCTGCCACCCTGCACATGGACGACATGCCGCGTGGCCGGACGGAGCCTCCGCGCGGGCGCACCGCAGCATGAAAAAAGCCGCCCGTTTCCGGGCGGCTGGTGGCGGCGTGCTGCTGAGTGCTTACTTCGCGATCCGGTACGTCCTGGCGCCCGCGTCGTTCCGCGTGCTCTCGATCGTCAGCCCCATCTTCTTGGTCAGTTGGCCGGAAATGAAGCCCCGGATGCTGTGCAGTTTATGCCGATGTCGGCATAAGGCACATTATGCCGACGTCCGGATTATGCCGACCTGTGCTGGCAACCCCGCCTGTGTGGCGGGAGTCGCCACGATGGAGTCGGCATAATCAGTGACGTTTGACCACATGGTACGGTCTCCTCTTTCAAATCTAGAAGAGGAGGTTTCATTTTGGTCAAACACATCGAAGCACCGGCTGTATGCTCACGCGATGTTCTTTTACAGGACTTTGAAGGCGAACTGCTGCAGCAAGGATACCCACCAAGTACCGTTCACAGAAAGAAGAGGCTGTTTGCCGATCTGAGCGATTGGCTGCAAGCTCAGGAATTGACCACGGGTGACCTGTCATTCGAACTGGCGGATCGTTTCTTACGCGACCGCAGATCCGCAGGCTTCGCTAGACACAAGACGCACATGACCCTGCGTCCGATCCTTGATTATCTCCATCGACTGAAGCTAGCTCCTCCCCTTGAGGCGCCTGTGGGCGAAGGCCCTGCAAGCGTAATTCTGGACCGGTACCGGCGCTTTTTGACCACGGAGCGTTCCTTGATAGCCACTACGGTCGAGGGGTATGTAAATCGTCTGCGCCCATTTCTGGATAGCAGAACTTCTGCAGATGGCCTTGCCCTGGAGCTTGGTAACCTGCGCCCGGCCGATATCATCTCGTTTGTGGTGGCGCGGTGCCCTCGCCAAACCAGCGGCATGGCGAGGTTGACAGTCACAGCGCTTCGGTCGTTCCTCGGCTTTCTTCATCTTGAAGGCATCACGGAAAGATCGCTCGTCTGCGCCGTGCCATCGGTTGCCCGTCGCCGATTGGTGGGTTTGCCCAAGGGACTTGAGCCCGATCAGGTTCAGCGCCTACTTGCGTCATGCCATGCGAATACCCCCGTCGGCTGTCGGGACCTTGCCATTCTGACCCTGTTGGTCCGGCTGGGACTTCGACGCGGCGAGGTCGCAAAGCTCATGTTGGACGATATCGACTGGCGAGCGGGCACGATCGTGGTGCGCGGCAAGGGAAACTGTATAGAACGCGTTCCCTTGCCGCAGGACGTCGGCCTCAGGCTGGTCGAATACCTGGAGCATGCCCGCCCCGCGAACGCACTGGGCCGGGCCGTATTCGTAAGGTGCGTCGCTCCCTATCACCATCTCACCCCGACTCGCGTGAGCACGATCGTGGCGGATGCTGCACGGCGGGCCAATCTCGGGCGCGTCCACGCGCATCGCCTGCGCCATACCGCAGCTATGCAACTTTTGCGTACCGGTGCGTCACTACCGGAAATCGGTCAACTCTTGCGTCACGTTCGTACCGAGACAACCGCGATCTATGCGAAGGTCGACCGTAACGGCTTGCGCACGATTGCGCGCCCATGGCCGGGAGACGTCCAATGAGCGCCATTCGTCGAGCTCTCACAGAGTATCTGGCCATGCGCCGCGCCCTTGGTTACAAGCTTGACAAAACAGAGAGGCTTCTCGGTCAGTTCGTTTCCTTCGTCGAAGATCGCGGCGAAAAATCTCTGACAACCGAAACGGCTCTGGCTTGGGCAACTCTCCCCGCAGGCGCCGACGCAAGCTGGACTTCCAGGCGACTTGCCGAAGTTCGGATTTTCGCCCGACACCTCCATGGGCTCGACCCTGCCACCCAGGTGCCGCCAATGGGTATCCTGCCAGGTCGATCGCGCAGAGCAACACCGTACCTCTACTCGCCACACGAAATCTCGAACCTGATGTCGGCGACAGCGATCGTGCGCGGGTCCCACTTGCAGGCAACGTATCGGACACTGATTGGCGTGCTGGCGGCAACCGGAATGCGTGTCGGCGAGGCGATCGGCCTCGACCGCGATGACTTCGACGCGATCAACGGCCTGCTCACGATCCGCAACGGCAAATTCGGCAAGTTCCGCGAATTGCCGTTGCACCCGACCGTGGTCACGGCCCTGCAGGACTACTTGCGCCGCGATGATCGCCCACGTCAGGCGGGCGCGTCGGCATTGCTGTCGTCTTCTAAAGGCAGGCGACTGCGCTACAACAACGTGATGCCGACATTCCAGAAACTGCTGCGCCATTGCGGTATCTCACCACGTTCGGCCGCATGCAGGCCGAGGATCCATGATCTCCGGCATGGCTTCGCCGTCAATACCATCATTGATGGCTACAAGGCAGGCGAACCCGGGACCCGCATGGCGATCTTGTCAACCTATCTCGGTCATGTTGACCCCGCCAACACCTACTGGTATCTTTCGGCCGCACCGGAATTGCTGGGGTTGGCTGGCGATCGGCTTGAGCGCCACCTTGGAGGTGACGCATGACCGCACTTGCCACGACTTTGCAGGCGTTCTTCACTGATCGCCTCGTCCGTCAGCGTCAGGTCAGCCCGAACACGCTCTGTGCATATCGGGATACCCTGCGGCTATTGCTGGTCTTCGCTTCAGACAGAAAAGGCAATGCCCCAAGCAAGCTGGATATCGACGATCTGGATGCTTCGCTGGTAGGCGCCTTCCTCAACGACTTGGAACAGCAAAGAAAGAACAGCGTGCGCACCCGCAATGCGCGGCTTGCTGCCATCCGTTCCCTGTTTCGATACGCGGCGCTTCGGCATCCAGAGCATGCTTCTGCCATCGAGCGCGTTCTTGCCATTCCACCAAAGCGCTTCGAGCGACGGCTCGTGACCTTCCTGACCGAGGAGGAAATCAACGCCTTGCTCGCCGCGCCCGATCGGTCGAAGTGGGCCGGGCGGCGCGACACCGCACTGTTCAGCCTCGCTGTCCAGACCGGTCTTCGGGCGTCTGAACTGACCGGCCTGAGTTGCGCCGATGTCCATCTCGGAACCGGCGCGCATGTGAGTTGCAACGGGAAGGGACGAAAGCAACGGATCACGCCGCTCACCTCGGGCACAGTCGCCGTCCTGCGTTCCTGGCTGGCCGAACGGGCCGGTCAGCCAGAAGCCCCGCTGTTCACCACTCAGACGGGAAGAAGACTCAGCCGGGACGCTCTGGAGCACAGGCTTGCCAAATACGTCGGGAAAGCCACCGGCGTTTGTCCGTCGCTGGCACAAAAATCGGTGACCATGCATGTATTGCGGCATTCAGCCGCTATGAGATTGCTCCGCGCCGGCATCGACACCTCTGTGATCGCACTCTGGCTCGGCCACGAACAGATCGAGACGACCCAAATCTACCTGCATGCGGATCTGGAGATTAAGGAACGCGCTCTGGACAAGACAGCTCCGATAGAGACAAAACCCGGCCGTTTCCGACCGACCGACAAACCGCTCGCCTTCCTGGAGGCTCTCTGATTATGCCGACTCCATCGCAGCGATCCCCGCCCCAAAGGCCAGGTGGCCGACACAGGTCGGCATAATCCGGACGTCGGCATAATGGTTCTGCCAGCCGGTCGCCTTCGCGATCTCGGCCATCGTGGCGCCTTCCTTGCGGCGCAGGAGGTCAAGGACGATCGCCTTCTTCGAGAACTCGCGCGGTATGGACTTGTCGGCGGGTTTGGACGCCTTTTTGCTGGCGGGCTTGGCTGCCTTCTTCGCGGCGGGCTTCGCTTCTTTCTTGCCCGCGGGCTTCGCGGCACCCTTGGCCGTTTTCTTGGCTTTGGGCGCGCCCTTCTTCGGGCTGGCCTTCTTGCTCGTGCTGGTCGTCTCCGGCGCAGCCTGCGCGCCCTGTTCCGCGACGGCGGCGATTTCCGCCGTCTCCGTGGTGCTGATCTCGTTGGTCGTCATGGTCTGGTCTGTTTTCCTTTCTGGCGGCTTGTCGTCCGCGCATGACGATTCATCACTCGGCTCTGCCCGAAAAGCAAGCTCGAAATTGAAGTTATTGGAACGTTAATCAATGGCGATCATGACCGTGAGCGCGTACGCGCGCCATCGCGGGGTGGATCGGTTTTCGGTCCAGACTGCGATCAAACGAAATCGCATCTCCACTCTGCCGGATGGCCGCATCGACTCTGACGTGGCCGACCGCGAGTGGGAAGAGAACACGGTCGCGCGCCCGCCGATGGTGACCGGCAACCGGCGCAGGGGCGAGGATGACGGCGATGGCGACTCGTTCGGCGCGAGCCAGTACACGAAGGCGCGAGCCGTGCGCGAGCACTACCAGGCGCGGCTGGCGAAGTTGGAGTTCGAGGAGAAGACCGGGAAGCTGGTTGATTCCGACTCGATCAAGGTTGCCGCCTTCAACCTATTTCGGCAGTTCCGCGACGGGATGCTCGGAATCCCCGACCGGGTGTCCGCGATGGTCGCAGCCGAATCGGAGGAGGCGCGGGTGCATCGCATCCTCACCGACGAAATTCGGAAAGCGCTGAATGACTTTGCAGATTCCGACCGCTGACGAGCTCTACGGCGCGGCGGCTCGCGCGGGCGCGCGGCCGGATCCGCTGCTGACGATCTCCCAGTGGGCCGACAAGTATCGGTTCCTGTCGCAACGCGCGAGCGCGGAGCATGGCCAATGGCGCACCGAGCGCACTCCTTACCTGCGCGAGATCATGGACTGCCTCTCGCCGTCCTCGATGATCGAGCGGGTCGTGTTCATGAAGGGCGCGCAGATCGGCGGGACGGAGTGCGGGAACAACTGGATCGGCTATGTGATTCACCAGGCGCCCGGTCCGATGATGGCGGTGCAGCCGACCGTCGAGATGGCCAAGCGGAACTCGAAGCAGCGCATTGACCCGCTGATCGAGGAATCGGATGTGCTGCGCGCCATCGTACAATCGCCGCGGGCTCGCGACTCGGGTAACACGGTCCTGTCGAAGGAGTTTGCTGGCGGCGTGCTGGTGATGACGGGCGCCAACAGCGCGGTTGGCCTCCGGTCGATGGCGGCGCGGTATTTGTTCCTCGACGAGGTGGATGCCTATCCGGGCGACGTCGAGGGCGAGGGCGACCCGATCAACCTGGCCATGGCCCGGACCAGGACGTTCGCGCGCCGCAAGGTCTTCATCTGCTCGACGCCGAAGATCACTGGTATGAGCCGGGTGGAGGCGGCGTAGGAAGCAGATCACCGGCTACCAGAACCTCGACACGCTCGAAGCGCTGATGAGCCGGATCACCTTCCGCGTCGGCTCCGACGTGCTCGATCTGCCGCCCGCCACGCACGTCACCTACTACTGCGACCTCACGCCGGAGGCGCGGAGGGTGTACGTCGACATTGACACGGACTTTGTCGCCCGCGTAATCGACGGCACGGTGACCGTCGCAAACGCGCTCGTTAAGCTCCTCCGGCTGCAACAGATAACGGGTGGCTGCGTGCCGACCGACGACGGCACCACGCGGCGCATTGATTCGAGCAAACAGAAGCTCCTGGCCGACACCCTGGAAGACATCGGGAGGGAAGAGCCGGTCGTCGTCTTCGGCCGCTTCCACGCGGATCTCGACGCCGTGCACCAGGCGTGCGAAGCGAACGGCTATTCGAGCATGGAGCTCTCCGGCCGGCGCGACGACCTTCGCCGCTGGCAGGACGGTGAGGCGCAGGTGCTCGCGGTTCAGATCAGCGCGGGCGGCGTCGGCGTGGACTTAACGCGCGCTCGCTACTGCCCTCTTTTACTCCCTTTCCTTCTCGTTGGCCGAGTACGACCAAGCGCTCGCACGGGTCCATCGGCCTGGGCAAAGCAGGCCGGTCACTTACATTCACTTACTCGCGCGTAACACCGTGGACCTGAAGATCCAACACGCCCTTGAAAAGCGTGCAGAAGTCATCAACGCCATTCTCGCGGAGATCCGGTCATGAATCATATCTCGGACATTCTGGATCGCATCGAGGTGAACGGAAACGGGTGCTGGACGTGGATGGGCGCGAGAACAGCGGCCGGATACGGCGAGGCGAACATGAACGGCCACGTCGTTTTGATCCACCGTATCGTGTACGAACGCATCCGCGGGGCGATACCTTGGCACACGGAGTTGGACCATCTGTGCAGGAATCGTGCGTGCTGTAATCCGTACCACTTGGAAGCTGTCTCGCATCGCGAGAACATCCTGCGTGGCCAGTCGCCACCCGCGCTGCTGGCGCGCAAGACGCATTGCCAGGCCGGGCACGAGTTCACGCCCGAGGCCACCATCACCGTCAATGGAAACCGGGAGTGTCGCGAGTGCAAGAAGCTGCGCGACCACGACTACCGAGTGCGGCGGTTCGGAATTCGAGGAAATGCCCAATCGAGAAAGACGCACTGCCCGCATGGGCATGAATACAGCGAGCAGAACACCTATCGCCACAACGGAAGGCGACACTGCCGCGCGTGCATTAAGAACCGCACAATGCGGCGGCGAGGCACCCGCGTGGAGGATGCAGCCAGGAACTAGCCATGGATAACAAAAGCATCGTGAAATACGTGCGCCTCGAAAAGCGCAAGGCGGACCTTGCCGCCGAATTGAAGCAGGTCGAGCACGATCTCAAAACGATGGAACGCACCGTCGTCAACGAGATGGTGAACGCCGGCTTCGATGAAGTCAGCGCGGAGGGCCGGAAGTTGAAGCTGGTCCCGAACGTCGAGGCCAGTCCGGCCGCGGATCGCTGGGCGGTGGTCGAGGCTCTGCGCGCAGCGGGCCTCGATCAATACATTCCCCAGAATTACAACGACTCGCAGTTGCGAGCGTTCGTGAAGGAAATCGCCGCGGAGGTCATTTCGCGCGCGCAGGACGAGGGGCGCGTCGCGGACGTGGAGGAAATCCGCGCCGCGCTACCCGAGCCGCTGGGCTCGGCGCTCAACGTGTACCTCGGCCACAAGCTCAGCAGTCGGAAAGCCTAAAGGAGAACTATGTCTCAGGAGCTTATGAAAGCCGGTGCGCCGCCGCGCGCACTTACTCTGTCGGAAGAAGAAGCACAGGCGGTGCGCGACGCGTTCGCTGTCAACATCGCCTCTGGCAGCATCACGGAGTTCGATCTCCCGCGCATCAAGACTATGTCCGGTGCTGCGCTCTGGTTGATCCCCACGCTCGAAGGCGATGAGACGACGCCGATCATCGAAGGCGTGGTCGTGCTCGCCCGCGACACCCGCTCGTACTTTCCCACCAAGGAAGGCGGCAACCAGCCGCCGCTGTGCTCGTCCCTCGACGGCATTAGCGGCAAGAGCAACGATCCGAAGCTGGGCGGTACGTGCGCCACGTGTCCGATGGCGCAGTTCGGCTCGGTGCAGGACGGTACCAACGGCCAGGCGTGTAAGCAGTCGAAGCAGCTTTTCATGCTGCGCGGCACGTCGATGTTCCTCGAGGTTGTCTCGCTTCCGCCCACCAGCCTCAAGGCGATTCGGCAGTTTCTGCTAAAGCTCACGACGCAGGGCATCCAGCACTATCAGGCGATCATCCGGATCGAACTCGAGAAGGCGCAGAACGCGCAGGGAAAAATTTACGGCAAGGCGGTGTTCAAGTTCGTGCGCCGGCTGAACGAGCAGGAGGCGGCGCGCGCCGCGGAGTTCCGCGCGCTTGCCATGTCGATCTCTGACCGCGTCTCGCCTGCGGTTGAGGCGGACGCCAGCGCCGCGGAGTAAGGAGGGCAGGTGTTTCCCGAAACCATCCTGCAAATCAACAACGGAGCGACGGTCGCCGAACTGGGCGACGCGCTCCAGAAGGTGGTGGCCACCGTCCGCGCTGTCGGAAAGAGCGGCACCGTCACGCTCGCGATCAAGGTCGCGCCGGCGATGAAGAACTCGACCGACGTGCTGACCGTCGAGGCGAGCGTGAAAACCAAACTGCCGGAATCGGAGCACGGCGCGACGATCTTCTTCGCGACCGAAGACAACCGGCTGGTCCGCAACGATCCCAAGCAGCAGGTGCTCCCGCTGCGTGTGATCGATATGCCCGAGAAGGGCGAACTGAAGGAGGTCATCTAAGATGGCCATCGGTCCGAATGATGCTGGCGTCGCCGGAGACGTCCAGGCTGCAATCAACGCGGGGGCGGCGATGGCCGATCCCCGCACGCCGGGCCTCGATCCGGGTACCGGCACTTACACCGTTGTGCCCAAGGGCTACGAGATCGTTTCGCTCGACGAGTACATGGTCCGGCCGCGGCGCATCGCGCAGGATGTGAGGCTCCAGGATACGGAGTCGTTCGTCGAGTATGTGAAGCACTTCAAGACCCGCGCCTCGCGGGTGTTCTTCAACGCGACCGACGAGGAGTTCCACGCGGTCATCGACTATCACGAAGCCGAGACGCCGGCCTGGTGCGATCACGTGGCGCGCTATCAGCCGCAGCGTTCGGTGGAGTTTGCCACGTGGCTGAGCGCGAACCGGCGCCAGATGACGCAAGTCGATTTCGCGCGGTTCGTGGAAGAGAACCTTCCGGATATCGTCGAGCCGAATAGCGCGGACCTGCTGAACGTTGCGCTCACGTTCGAGGCCAAGAAATCCGTCGAGTTCTCCTCCGGCGTGCGCCTCCAGAACGGGCAGATCCAATTTCAATACGACGAGGTGGTCCGCGGAACGGCGCAGAAGGGCACGATCGAAATCCCGGAGAAGTTCGTCCTTGGCATCCCCATCCACCTGAACGGCCCGGCGTACCGCATCGACGCGCGCTTCCGGTGGCGGTTGCAGGAGGGCAAGGTCACGTTCTGGTACGAGATGGTGCGGCCGCAGAAGTACATCGAGCACGCGCTCAAGGAGATTCGCTCGGCGGTCGCGGAGGGCACGGGCGTCCCGGTGTTGTCCGGACTGCTCGGGGCGTAGTTCACGGGCGGGGCTGGAAGATTCCGGCCCCGCCGTCAGGAGAATCACATGGCGAACGAAGAAAGAAACGCGCAGTGCGCCGAATCCGACTGGAATCGGCAGATGTGCGAGGCGGCTGCGTGGTGCGCGGCGCACAACGTCCCGCTCAAGGTCGGGCCTGGCTTCGTGACCGGGCTCGATTCGATCGCGGACGTGCTCGAAGGCGCCATGGCTGGCGCCGGCGAGGAGAACGTTCCGGACGGCGTGGCGATGTACATGATCTGCCTGCGCGAGACGGCGATGTTCATCCGGCTGCACGGCACCATTGCGGGCGTCGCCGCGATGGCGCGCGAGCAGTTGGACGCGATTCAGGAGAAGGAGCAGACGGACGCGCCGGCGCAGGCGGCGAAGAAGACCGCTGGGCGGCGCGCCGGGAAGAAGGCTCGCAAGTAGAGGCGCGGCGGGAGGGTGCGTGGCCGGGAGGCGCCCCTTCAAAAGAGCGGACGTCAACCCGCCGCCCGCCAATCAGCGGAAAGAACGTATGACCCCTGAACTCCGGACGGTGAAACTGTCGGACATCGTGTTCGACGAGGTTGTCTACCCTCGCCATGAGCACGATCCGGCATTGGTTCAGCGATACGCCGAGTGCCTGGATGAGATCGAGGCGAAAAAGAACTTCATCTCCGTGGCCACGGACATGAAGCTTCTCGACGGTAAGCATCGCTGGCTTGGCTACAAGAAGAAGTACGACGGCGAGGACCGGGAGGTCCAGGTCTTCGTGTATCCGGTCACGGCCGCCCACGAACAGTTGCGGTTGGCCGCGAAGCTGAACAGCGAGCACGGCTGGCAGCTGACCGATGCGGACAAAGAGGAAACGGCGAAGGCGATGTATGCCTATGGCTGCTCGTACGGCGAGATCGCCGCTACACTCTCGGTCGGCAAGAAGAAAGTTTCCGATTGGCTGGCCCGCACGGTGAAGGAGCAAAAGGATCGCCGCGACCGGAAGATCTTCGAGATGTGGATGGCGTGCTGCACGCAGGACGAGATTGCGAAGTCCGCGGACTGCCCCATCGGAACTGTGGGCCGGCTGGTCGGCGACGGCGGGTTTCTTCAATCGGTTCTCGAAAACCAAACGAAGAAAGCCGCTGCGGACCACGCGACCGATTTCGTCCCGCCTCTCTACAACGTGTGGAAGTGGCAGGAAAGAACACCCGGGGTGAAGCACTTCGGCAACAGCGAGCCGGCGCTGGTGGATAACCTTCTGTATCTCTATACCAAGCCGTTCGATGTGGTGATCGATCCGTTTGCAGGATGCGGCTCCACCATCGACGTTTGCAAGAGGCGGTTTCGCCGGTATTGGGTCGGCGACCGCAAGCCGGTGGTCGAGCGCGCCCACGAAATCCGCGAGCATGACCTGACGGCCGGTATGCCGGCGATCCCCCGGTGGGCGGATGTGAAGCTCGTCTATCTCGATCCTCCGTACTGGAAACAGGCCGAAGGACGGTACAGCCAGGATCCTGCCGATCTCGCCAACATGCCGCTCGATGAATTCACGGCGAAGCTCGCCGGCATCATCAACGGCTTTGCAAAGAAGCTGAAACCCGGTGCGATGATCGCGCTGCTGATGCAGCCGACGCAGTGGAACGCGCCGGAAAAGCAGTACACGGATCACGTAGCCGACATGATTCGGCTGGTGACGCTGCCGATCGATCTCCGCGTGCAGTGCCCGTATGAAAGCCAGCAGTGCACGCCGCAGATGGTCGAGTGGGCGAAGGAGAACCGCAAGGTCCTGGTGCTGTCGCGCGAGCTGGTGGTCTGGAGGGTCGAATAATGTCGCTCGATGAACGGCTTGGCACCCGCGACCTTACTTACTCTCGCTGGCATCGGCCCGACTCCATCGCGCGCTTCATCCCGATGAACCTCGCGGCGCAGGCGTCGCAGATTGACCTCGATGCGGCGATCTTCATCGAGTACGACGACGGCAGGAAGCTGCCGCTTGCGCTGGTGGAGTTTGCCCGGTTCACCGGAGCGTTTCGAAAGGCATCGACGATCACGAAGACGCTCGCAAAACAGGCCGGGATCCCCGCGTACGTCGTGCTCTACAGCATCGCGGACGCCCCGAATCCGGTGGACCCGGCCTACAGGGACATCAGCATGTTTCACGTCCGGAAGGTGAACCCGGAACCGGAAGGGAAGTGGATCCCTCTTACGCCGCAGATGTGGGCGCAGCAGCTGCTGGCAATTCGTGGGTACTGCGCCAAGATCGCCGGTTTGGACATGCCGGAAGCCGGAGGCACCGATGGACGTCCTTGAAGGCATTCTCGAGCGCATCGCGGAGACGCAGGAGCAGCGCGACGCGCTGCTCCACCAGGTCGAAGTGGAGGAGCAGAAGATCGCGAAGTTGGAGCAGATGTACAACCTGCTCGATGATCCGGCCACGCAGGATTTGATGAAGGATCTGGTGGTTGGCGTCGCGGTCCAGAACGGCGCGGCGGTGCCGAATGCCAGCGCCACCGGCGAGCGGCACTACGTCGGGATGCAGCGCGTGCGCGAGTACGTGACCGCGATCCCTGCCGGCCAGCCGTTCACGGTTCACGACGTGTTCCAGAAGTCGGTCGAGCACATGCCGCCGAACCCGAAGATGCGGCACCCGGAATTCGAGAAGCAGCGCAAGGGGAGTATCTCCATCGCGCTCTCCTCGATGGCGAAAGCCGGCGATCTGGAGATTGTGAAGCAGGGCCGCGGGCGTGACTGCACCGTGTTCCGGAAACCGGAGGTGCGCGCGTGAGGCATATGGCTGTCCTTGAGAGCGCGGTCGTCACCCGGATTATGGCGACGCTCAAGAAGCGCCCCGGTATCGTCGTCCGCAAGCGCCACGGCACTGCAATGGGCGTCGCCGGCGACCCGGATCTCTACGGCACGATCAACGGCAGGCACTTCGAGATCGAAGTGAAGCGGCCGAACGACCCCAACCCCCCGTTGACGCAGTTGCAGGCGAGGCGCCCGGCCGGGGGGGCGGAGGGCGGGGCCCTTTCCCGCGGGGGCCGCCCCGGGGGCGGCGCCGCCC
>Ga0078972_1008085_pt1 | contig 22488 bp, 20 predicted proteins | sample YelNatPaOPGAMG01_FD_67568 | JGI IMG/M metagenome (GOLD analysis project Ga0078972, IMG submission 67568) | Hot spring thermophilic microbial communities from Obsidian Pool, Yellowstone National Park, USA - OP-RAMG-01 (SPADES assembly) (version 2) | ecosystem: Environmental > Aquatic > Thermal...
TACTTGGAGACAGAAGGACCTATAAAGAAATAGCTGTTGATGCGGATCCTAACACAGCTGGCATTCAGAACCCGGGCTATCCTGGGTATGAAAGCAAAGGCTATATAATAGATACAGGGTTTGAGGTGGGCTATGAGTTCTTATAATTTGATTCTATGTTTTGTAAAAACAGGTATTTCAAAGAGATGTGATTTTGGGGTCGTATTAACTTAAAAATGCAATGATGCCATGAAGATAGAGATATAGAATGAAAAAAGGTCTTTCAACAAATGCAAAGGTTGGTGTTTTTGTATTCATTGTTCTGGTAATACTTTCATGGATTACCTTGAAGATCAGCAGTGGAGTGATCTTCGGCAGGTCCCGGGGCTACCAGATAAAGGCTTATTTTAACAGTGCACAGGGGCTCAACACAAAAACCGGTGTTTATCTTGCCGGGATCAAAATAGGTTTTATAGATGATATAAAGCTTGTTGACGACAGGGCCCTTGTTGTTATGAGGATAATGCCCGGTGTCAAAATAGAAGAGAACGCAAAGGCAGTCATAAGAACAAAAGGGCTTCTCGGTGAAGAGTACATAGAGATTATTCCCGGTGGGCAGCCCGCAGGGTTTATCAAACCAGGGGAGGAGCTTAGTATTACAGAATCACCTCCGGATATGGAAGAACTGGTGAATAAATTAAACAGTATTGCGACAAACATAAATTCAGTAACACAGAGCCTCAGCGATGTATTTGGAGGGACACAGGGTACAAGGAATATCAAAGGGCTCTTTAATGATCTTAACGAAACAATCGCCCATCTGGACAATCTTATAACAAGTACAAATTCAAATCTCAATAAAACCTTCGTATCGGTTCAAGGATTTACGGATGCGTTGCAAGAGCACGGACCCGATATTCTTACAAACCTTACTCAGATATCAGAGACATTACATCAAATTATAGCGGAGAATAGTCAATCGGTGAACGAAACGATAAAAAATATCAACGAGGTAAGTCAAAAACTGGATACAACCCTTAACAATGTTGAGGTAATTACAAATGATCTTAAAGAGGGTAAAGGTACAATAGGAAAGTTACTAACGGATAAAAAAACAGAAGAACAGGTGTCCAATGCTATAAGCGGGATAAACAGTATGGTTGGCGGGATATCTAAATTCAGGATTGCCGTAAACTTTAATGAAGAATATCAATTTCAACAGCAAGCGTTAAAAAGCTATCTTAATCTGATATTACAGCCTACGCCAAATAGCTATTTTCTTCTGGGTATCGTTGATGACCCATACGGATATGCCTCACAATCTACAGATTATACCGTTACGCAGGTTAACAATGGTCCTGTGCAGCAAACGCAAACAGTAACGAGTAAATTAAGCAATAAGTTAAAGTTTAATGTAGAGATAGCAAGAAAGATATCATATTTTACATTCAGGGGTGGGATAATAGAGTCAAGTGGCGGGATAGGTGTTGATGTTGACACCCCCTTTGAACCGCTTTGGTTGAGTGTTGACATGTATAATTTTAATGCAAGACCTCATCCAGCACTTAAGGCAGCATTGAGTACATCTATTTTAAAGTACTTTATACTTTCAGGTGGTATGGAGAATATACTTAATCAAGATTGGCAAACCTGGTTTATTAGTCTTGGAGTGGGATTTAACGATGAAGATGTTAAGAGCTTCTTTGGAAGTGTATCCGGTAGTTCAATGTAGGTATGTGTGAAGGGATGAAGTGGAATTGGAGGAAAAACAGTAATATGACTATAATAAAACATGTAACTAAAAAAAGACTTGACAACAAGTAAGTAAGTGATTATCTAATACTAATCATGGAAAAACAAACAACCGAAGTCAGACAGGAACAGATTAAAAGGGCAGTTCTTGATATTATCTTCAAGGATGGACTGGGTCAGCTTTCAACAAGGAATCTGGCTCAAAGGGTGGGCATAACCGAAGGTGCTATATTCCGCCATTTTAGATCCAAACGGGACATCATGTTGAGCATTATGCAGGATGTAAAATCTAATCTTATATCAGAGCTGAGGCGGATTGCTTTGAGCGCTGAAAAATCGGATAAGAGGCTGTTTTCCTTTCTTTGTAAACATGTTAAATATCTTATTGAGAATAAGGGTATTACAATTTTATTGTTTTCCGAGGCTGCACATATGAACGATAAGGAGCTAAAGAATACCCTGCATGAGATCCTGTCAGAGCAAAAGTCTCTCATAATTAAAATAATAAAAGATGGGGTAGGGGAAGGATTATGGAACAAGAAATTAGATGTAAATGATATCGCAACTATTTACATGGGTATTCCCATAACGCTTAACATTGAGCTTATATTAAACCCTGATAAATTTAACTTAACTAATTTTTGTAGAAGAATGTTTTTCTTGATGTTACGTATGCTCTCTAAATAATTTATAAAACACTTGACTGGATGAATTTATGTATTATAGTGTAAGTAAGTGATTACATGTTCTGGAGGAAAAAAGATGTACAGAATTAAAATGTATTTTAGGTTTAGGGTGAAATTATGCTGTTAAAAAAATTATATTCAATATTTGTGCTTGTATCCGCAGCGGTATTATTACTTACCGTTCGTGCAATGGCAGGAGATGCTTACACACTTGATTCAGCCATACAAGAGGCAATCCACAATAATTATCTAATCCAGAGTACTGTGGATCAGATCAAGGCGGCTGAGGCACAGAAGCGTAGTGCTACTGCAGGTATGTTGCCTGAACTTTCTTTTGATTACAGTGCTATAGGTTTAAAGAATCAGCCATATTTGAATATTCCTCACAGACCTTTACCTGTTTTGAATGCTGGTAAACCTACCGGTGATTATGTTTATCTTCCACCAAGGATGTATATGAATGGAACCGCTTTGATAAACTGGGAGATAGAGTTAAAACAGCCGATCTTTACAGGTTTTGCACTTTTTAATGAAAGAAAACTTGCAGAATTAGGTATAGACTTAACCCGGATACAACATGAAGAAGCGATTCTTAATATTGAAGAAGAAGTAAAGATTGCGTACTTCAATGTTCTAAGGGCGCAAAAACAATTGCAGGTGGCGAATGAGAGAGTGGAACAGTTAACATCCCACGAACAAGATGCCAAATACTTTTATAACAAAGGTATTATTGCATACAATGATCTTTTAAAGTCACAGGTAGCTCTGGCAGATGCTGTTCAATATAAAGCTCAAGCGCTGGCTAATTTGAATATCGCAAAGGCAAATTTCAATACATTATTAAATAGAGACTTAAATAAAGATGTACAATTAGAAGATATTACATCAGTAACTGCATCTGACTATAACCTATCATTATTAACAGACGAAGCACTTAAGAACAGACCCGAGCTCAGGGCATTAGGTATAAGGGTAAAACAGGCTGATACACATGTAAAGCTTGCCGAAAGTGAATATTATCCACATGTTTTTGCTTTTGCTGCTTATACCCAGGCTGGACAGGATGGTCTTGCAGAAAGAAACGAATTTCAGAATCAATACAACCAAATGGTGGGTATTGGTATTAAGTGGACTATATTCAACTGGTTAAAGACAACTGATAATGCACAGCAAGCTGATTACACAAAACGGGCATTAAAAGAACAATTAAATTCATTTATCAACGAAGTTAAGCTACAGGTAAAGAGCAATTTGGTTGAATTGCATACCGCTGCAGAAGATATCAGTACTTCTCAAACTGCACTGGAACAGGCAAAGGAAAATTATAGAATTACAAATCTTCAATACAAACAGCAGCTTGTTACATCTACAGAGGTTTTAGATGCTCAAACATATCTCACTCAGGCTGAGCTTAACTATTATAACGCATTATATGGTTATGAAATAACCCTTGCAAAACTTGAAAGGAGTATAGGGAGGTAAAATTATGGAAAATAAAAATTTGGAAGGCGATTCAAAAGTAGCTTCTAAAAAAGCAAACAATAAATTTAAAAGAAAGGTTATATTGATAATCTCTGTAATAGTGATTCTCGCAGGATTAATATTTGAGATTCCAGATATAAGGTTTATGTTTACCCATGTTGATACGGACGATGCCTTTGTAGAGGGAAGCAGTGCTATTGTTCCAGTAGCGCCACAGGTAAAGGGACAGGTGCTGAAGGTATTCGTTCACGATAATCAATATGTAAAGGCTGGAGATCCATTATTTGAAATTGATTCTTCAGATTATTATCAGAATGTGAATAAGGCTGATGCTGAGTACGAGGCAAATATGAATGAACTTAAACAGATAACTCTATCAATTCTTATGCAAAAACAAATGCTTTTAAAGGCTGGGTATGAATTGAAGGCTGATTCAGCTATGAACAAATTAAATGAGGAAAATGCACAAAGATATGCTGAACTTTGGAAAAACAATGCTGTATCCAAACTTTCTTATGATGAAATGCAAACCAAATATGAGGTGAGCTCAGCAAAGGTAAAGGCTGATGAAGCAAATATATCACAGATTGAAACAAGTATTAAAAATCTAAAAGAACAATTAAAAACAAAGACAATTGTTACAAAAGCCTTAAAGGCAGGATATGAATTGGCTCGCATAAATTTAAGCAGGACTACTGTTTATGCACCATGTGATGGTTATGTTACGAAAAAAAATGTAAACCCTGGTGCATATGTCATGCCAGGTATTCCATATCTGAGTATTGTTAATCTTGGTAAAGTCTGGATTGTAGCCAATTTTAAGGAAACAGATATTCATAAAATAAAGATCGGTGCCCCTGTTATAATAAAAGTTGATGCCTATCCTGGTAAAACTTTTCAAGGACATGTCGCAAGTTTTCAATCCGGTAGCGGTTCTGCCTTCAGTCTGTTGCCACCAGAAAATGCAACAGGTAATTTTATCAAGGTAGTTCAAAGGGTGCCTGTAAAAATTACATTAGATAAAACATCTTATCCTGATACCCCGTTATATCCAGGTTTATCTGTTATACCCTATGTTTTAATAGAACATTGATAAGGAAAAAGAAATGCGTAAAACAAATAAGTGGCTTGTTACTTTAGCCGTCATACCGAGTACAACTCTTTTCAGTATAGATATGAGCGTCGTTAATGTGGCTTTACCTTATATCAAGGGTTCTATGTCAGCTTCTATTGAAGAAATCACATGGGTGGTTACTGGATACATGCTGTCTGGAGTAGTGTTAATGCCACTGGTTAGTTTCTTCAGTTCTCTTTTGGGAAGAAAGAATTACTACATGTTATCTGTTTTGCTGTTTACAGTTAGCTCTTTATTATGCGGTATTTCATGGAACCTGCCATCCATTGTTATATTCAGGCTTTTGCAGGGTATGGGTGGTGGTGCGCTGATTCCGCTTGCCCAGGCAATTCTTGCAGAAACATTTTCTCGTGAAGAACAGGGAATAGCCATGGCTATATTCAGTTTAGCTATTGTACTTGGACCAGCAATAGGTCCTTATATAGGTGGGTGGATTGTTACAAATTATTCATGGCCATGGGTATTTTATGTTAATCTACCAATCGGTGTTATCAATTTGATTCTACTATACATGTTTATTGAAGATCCTCCATTTATTCAGAAACTCAAAGGAAATGTTGATTGGCTGGGTATAATATTTCTAACTATTGGTCTAGGAGCAATGCAAATAGTTTTGACAGATGGAGAATACAAGGATTGGTTTTCTTCTAACTATATTGTAATTATGACAATCATTTCTGTAACTGCAACTATTCTGTTTATTATAAAAGAACTTTTGTCAGAACATCCTGCTGTTAATTTGAAGGTATTAAAGGACATAAATCTTTCTGCAAATTCGGCTTTATCTATGGTTTTTAGTTTGGGGATCTTTGGAAGTCTTTTCCTTTTACCCATGTTTTTGCAAAATATAATGGGCTATTCTGCCTACGATGCTGGATTAGCGATTATGTCAAGGGGACTTGCAATGGCAATTGCAATGCCATTGGCAGGGAGGCTATTCAATAAAATAGGACCAAAAATTCTTGTTGGCACAGGATTTATATTATCTATTATATCTTCTATACAACTGGGAAGTCTAAGTCTGGATATGGGGTTCTGGGATATATTCTGGCCACAGTTTATTCAGGGAATAGGTTTTGGTTTTATTATTGTGTCATTAAATGTATCCTCTCTGTTAACAATAGAAAATAAATATAAAACAGATGCATCAGGGCTATACAATCTGATCAGGCAGGTTGCCGGATCTATTGGTATTGCCATTCTTGCCACTATGGTAGATAACGGTGTCCAATTTAATCACGAAATCCTTGGTAGAAATATTAACCCTTACAATATGCCAAGCCTTATGATTTTAAAACATGCTGCCACAATAACACATTCTCCTATTGTCTACCCACCAACACAAAAGGCTTTGACACTCATAAATGGGCTTGTTACCAAGCAATCGTTCATGTTAGCATCAAACCATGCCTTTTTGTTCATGGCTCTTTGTTTTCTCGTAACATTTCCTATAGTGTTTATCCTTAAGGGCGTTAAAAATTTAAAGGGATCCGCAGAAAAAACAGAAACCCCGGCAATAGACTTATAAGAAACAGCTTTTCAATACTATTGACATATAGGTTTGGGCTGTGTTATCCACGGATGGTAACTGAATAAAATTTATTTCTATTCCTGTTACAAATTTAAGCATGTGATTTCATATAGGAAGGAGATTGATATGTCGATTGAAGTAGTTGAGGTAAAAAACAAAAAAGATTTAAAAAAATTCATAACATTCCCCTGGAAGGTTTATAAGGATGACAAACATTGGGTACCTCCTTTAATATCAGAAAGGATGCATTTTTTTGATAAAACCAAAAACCCTTATTTTAATACAGCTAATGTTTCCTTATTTCTTGCAATTGAAGATGGTGAGATTGTTGGCACTATTTCTGCCCATGCTGATTATGGCTATATAAAATTCTGGAATGAACCGTCTGCGTTTTTTGGGTTTTTTGAATGTTTGCCGGAATACAGGTATGCAGAGGTTTTATTTAATACAGCCATCTCATGGGCAAAAAGAAATGGCTACAAAAGAATTCTTGGACCATTTAATTTTAACACAAATCATGAATGTGGTCTGCTTATAGATGGTTTTGATTCGGACCCCATAATAGAAATGACTTATAATCCCAGATATTACATAGATTATTATGAAAGATTTGGCTTTGAAAAGGCGAAGGATCTTTACGCTTATTTTATTAATGCAAAACAACCTCCGGAATACCTTGATAGGATAATTGAAAAGATCAAACAGAGAGGTAAAATCAATCTTCGCTATGTAGACCTTAAACATTTTAACGCTGAAGTTGATATAATAAAGGAGATATACAATAAAGCGTGGTCAAGAAACTGGGGATTTGTTCCGTTAACAGATCAGGAATTTTATTTTATAGCAAAGTCCCTAAAACAAATTGTTGAACCAGAGCTTGCTATGATAGCAGAGGTAAATAACAAACCAGCAGGCTTTTCACTTTCATTGCCAGATTATAATGTTGTAGCAAAGGCAATGAATGGAAGATTATTCCCGTTTGGCATTTTCAAATTTTTAATTGCAAAAAGAAACATTAAGTTCATACGCGTTTTTACACTTGGTGTGATACCCGAGTATCAGTATCTTGGTATTGGTGCACTTCTTTACTATCAGACATGGAAAAATGGATTAAAAAAGGGTTATCAGGGAGCAGAAATGTCCTGGATACTTGAAGATAACATACAGATGAATCACGCTATAAAACGAATCGGGGGAGAGATTTACAAAACATATAGAATTTACAGCAAGCAAGTCTAAAAATAAAAATTTCAGACATTTCATAAATTGGGTTAATCTTCTTGTTGCATCTTTTGCATGAGAGATAGTATATAAAAATCTTATGGATAAAGACAGGAAAGCTATTTTTTTATTTATACTGATGCTTGTTGTGCTTGTAGGCATAAGACTTATATTTATATTTACACTTAACCTGAGCGATGATGAGGCATATTATTGGCAGTATGCAAGACATTTATCTTTAAGCTATTATGAACATCCTCCTTTAGTTGCATGGTCAAATTACCTGATGATGAAGCTTCTTGGAAGTACTGCTTATGCGGTGAGGATGTCTGCATTGTTGTATTCTATTGGGGATTCAATACTTGTATGGTTGATCACTAACAAGATTTTTCATGATAGATGGAAGGCTTTATTTGCTGTACTGGGTTTGAACATCATCCCCGCATATGCAATTGGTGGGCTTATGATGTTACCAGATGCACCACTTGGCTTTTTCTGGCTTTTAACCATGTATTTTTTGGCAAAGGTATTTCTGGATAACAAAGGAGCGTATTGGTATGCTGCTGGATTGGCATTAGGTTTTGATATGCTCAGTAAATACCACGCTATTTTTGTACCTGTTTCAGCTTTAATATTTATGATACTTTCCATAAAGGAAAGAAATTGGTTTAAGGATGTAAAACCATATTTAGCAACATTTATAGCTCTGATAATATTCTCTCCAGTTATTATCTGGAATATTGAGCATCATTTTGAATCTATAAAATTTGAACTTGTATCACGAAATCCTAATTTTCATATAAGTATAAATAAATTTTTTACATTTCTTGGTTCCCAAATTGGATTTATTTCTCCATTAGTTTTTTTCTTATTGATCTATGCTATTTATTATGGATTTAAAGTTTACTATTCAAATGAATATAAAATCACAGACAACAATAAGGATGAATTGTTAGCTCAAAGTAAAAAAGGTTATCTATTTCTTTCAACCTTTGCTGCACCTATCATCATATTCTTTTTTATGGTGAGTTTTATAGTTGATTCAAAACCAAATTGGGCACTCATGGGTTATATACCTGCGGTTATTCTATCTATTCAGCTATCTTATGAACTGTACAGCAGAAAATGGTTTAGACAGTATCTATGGATAGGATGGGGTATTGCTCTGTTATTTACCATGATCATTCATATCCAACTATACTATCCATTAATTCATTTAAAGCCCGCAGATGTAGATCTAACAAATGATTTGTACGGCTGGCGTATTGCAGGTAAAGAGGTAGACCAGGCTTATAAAGAGCTTTCAAAGCAAGCTCCAACATTTTTATTTACACATAAGTATCAGTTATCAAGTCAGCTCGCATTCAATGCACCAGGACAACCCCAGGTATATACTTCAACAAGTACCGGTGATTCATACCACGATTGGGGTTACAGCATAACGCCAAGGCTTTATGGCTGGAATGCTGTATACATAAATGATAACACCTTCAGGATAGATCCATATAAGCATTTCAAATGTAAAAGATGGGTGGAGTTACCGCCGCTTAATATATACCGTTATGGTCACTATGCACGCACATTTTACATATATAAATGTTATGATTTTGAAGGTATTATAAATCCATGAAGACACTCGTTATCATACCAACTTACAATGAAGTAGAAAACATAGAACCACTTTTACAGGATGTTTTTACAAATCTACCGGATACGGATGTATTGGTTATTGATGATAACTCTCCTGATGGAACCGGAGATGTTGTAGATCAGCTTGCAAGTGTTAATAGCGCTATACATGTTATACATAGACCCAAAAAAATGGGTATGGGAAATGCATACAACCAGGGTTTCAGATACGCAATTGAACATGGTTATGATATAGTATTTGAGATGGATGCTGATTTTTCACATAAGCCTTCTGATTTGCCAACATTATTGGCTAAATTACTGGTTAATCCTGATCAAACCGGGCTTGTTATCGGCTCAAGATATGTTAAAGGTGGAAAAACAGTTAATTGGGGACTTTTAAGAAGGTTTATAAGTTGGTTTGGTAACTTTTATGCAAGAACTGTGCTTGGAGTTGATGTAAAAGACATGACAGGTGGATTCAGGTGTTATAATGCTAAAGCCTTAAAAAAGATTAATCTGGATCAGGTTAAATCAGATGGTTATGGCTTTCAGGTTGAGATGGCTTATAGAATAAGGCAAGCTGGTTATAGTATATTAGAAGTGCCGATCATCTTTGAGGATAGAAGGGCAGGGCAGTCAAAGATGTCAAAGGATATAGTAGTAGAGGCTTTTTGGCGGGTTTTAGCAATGAGGATAAAACGCTAAATTGTTTCTTACTTTCATTGAAGGATTTTATATGCTAATAATTAGTTATGGGTATTTTAAGCGATATTAGAGTGCTTGATCTCACAAGGCTTTTACCAGGGCCATTGCTTACACTGTTTCTTGTTGATCTCGGTGCTGAAGTAATAAAAATAGAGGACACAGAGCAAGGAGATTACCTGAGATGGATGTCTGTTGCTGGCGGCAATAACGACAACCTTTTTGAAGCGCTTAATAGAGATAAAAAGGGGATAAAACTTAATCTAAAAACACCGGAAGGTATTGAAGTTTTTAAAAGATTGGCAAAAGATGTTGATGTTATAGTTGAGGGTTTTAGACCGGGTGTGATGGACAAACTTGGTGTTGGTTATGAAACTATATCCAAGATCAACCCTAAGATCGTTTTTTGTTCTATAACAGGGTATGGGAAGCATAGTCCGTACGCAGCTCATGCAGGTCATGATTTGAATTATATTGGTATAGCAGGGGTATTAGGTGTAAGTGGTGACAAGGATATGCCAGAAATACCAGGTATACAGGTTGGAGATATAGCTGGCGGTAGTATAAGTGCATTTGGTGCTATTATGCTTGGTTTGTATAACAGAGAAAAAACAGGTAGAGGTATTTACCTTGATATTTCTATGGTGGATAGCTTACTTGTATTTATGGCGTCTTATATTCCATATATAAAACTGGGTTTACAAAGAAGAACAATGGAACTTACCGGTAGCGTTCCATGCTACAATATCTATAAAACAAAGGATGGCAAATTTATTACGCTTGGGGCATTGGAACCAAAGTTCTGGAATAATTTTTTGAAAAAGATCCATAAAACTGAGTTAATACAGGCTCAACTTGCCCGTGATGAAGAATTTGAAAATGTGTATAACGAAATTCAGCAGGTTTTTTTAACAAAAACGCGAGAAGAATGGCTTGAATTTTTTAAAGATGAAGATGTTTGTGTTGAACCTGTAAATGAATTGAATGAATTGTTGGATGATCCACATGTCAAACAATGTAATATGTTTGGATATATTAATGAAGCAAGTTCCCTTACATTGAGAAACCCTTTCTATAAAGTAGAACAATCCACCAATTTTAGAAGGGCTCCTTTACCCGGAGAACATACAATTGAAGTCTTAAAAAGGGCTGGTTACTCTGAAACGGAAATAGAGTTATTGAAGCAAAAGGGCATTATCTAAAAAATCTGATAAGGAGTTATTATGAGAAAAGCAAGATTTGAACGAAAAACAAAAGAAACAGAGGTTTATATAGAGCTTGATTTAGATGGTACTGGTAAGGCTGAGATAGAAACGCCCATTGGGTTTCTCAATCATATGCTTGAACTTTTTACCTTTTTTTCAAAGATAAACCTTAAACTTAAAGCAAGCGGGGATATTAATGTAGATTTTCATCACACAGTGGAAGATATAGGCATAGGCATTGGTGAAGCATTATCTAATGCCCTGGGAGACAAGCATGGTATTCGCAGATTCGGTTATGCATTGATACCTATGGATGAAGCTTTATCACATGTAATAATAGATATAAGCGGAAGGCCTTTTCTTGTTTACAGGTCATTACAGCTTTCTGAAAAGATCGGGGAGATGGATTCAGAATTATTTGAGGTTTTTTTTCAAGCCTTTGCCTTTAGAGCCAGGATTACACTACATGTGAATATGCTTTATGGAGACAATAGTCATCATATAATTGAGTCATGTTTTAAAGGACTGGGTATGGCTATAAGAGATGCCATAAAACTTACCGAAGACAATATACAAAGCACAAAGGGTATAATATAGATTAATAGAATGAAAAATTTTGCTCAAACAATGTAACAAGGGAATTTCTATAAATGGTAGTCATTGTTGATTATGGGATGGGAAACTTACGCAGTGTTCAAAAGGCAGTATCTGCAGTAGGTGGAAATGTCACAATCTCAAACAAACCAGAGGAAATAGTCAACGCAGACAAACTTATAATACCGGGAGTAGGAGCCTTTGGCGATGGTATGAAGAATATAAGGGCATACCACATAGAAGAAGCTATCTTTCAGTTTGTAAAGACAGGCAGGTTATTGCTCGGAATATGCCTTGGTATGCAGATGTTGTTTGAGGATGGGGATGAAAATCCTGGCGTAAAAGGATTATCTATTTTGAAAGGTAGTGTGAAGATGTTTGATCCAGTCCTTTTTAAACAAAAAAAATTAAAGATACCACATATAGGCTGGAATAGCGTAAAACAGATAAAACGCAGTTTTATATTTGATGATATACCTGATGATAGTTACTTCTATTTTGTACATTCATACTATCCGAAGCCTATTGACGATGTAAGTATAGGCATAACAGAGTATGGTATAGATTTTACCAGTGTTGTTCAGAAAGACAACATAATAGCCACGCAGTTTCATCCAGAGAAGAGTCAGAAGATGGGGCTAAAATTATTATCCAATTTTATAAATTATAGAGGTTGATATGTTGGTGATACCAGCTGTTGATATAAAATCAGGCAAATGTGTAAGGTTGTTTCAGGGCTCATTCAATAAGGTAAATATATACGGGGATAATCCAGTAGAAATGGCTTTAAGATGGGAAAAAGAAGGTGCAGCCATGCTACATATAGTTGATTTAGATGCAGCAATCAGTGGCAAACCTGTAAACAAAGATTACATTACAGAGATATTAAAGGCAGTTCATGTACCTGTCCAGGTCGGCGGAGGAATTAGAAATGCAGAAACAGCAGAATACTATATAAGTCATGGAGCACGCTCTATTGTTGTAACAACGCTTGCTTACGAACATCCAGAAGAGATTATAGCACTTGCAAAAAGATACCCTGATAGAATATCCATTGGTGTTGATGTGTTATCAGGGGCAGTAGCTATTAAAGGCTGGACACAAACAAGCAATTTATCACCCAAAAAGTTCGTTGAAGTATTTAGTAGCATATCCATCTATGCATTTATTTTTACAGATATTTACAAAGATGGCACTTTGAGCGGGATAGAACCCAAAAGGGTTAAAGACTTGCTTGATGGTATAGATGTGCCTGTAATTATTTCTGGTGGTGTATCTTCTATTGAGGATCTAAAGAAAATAAGGAATTTAAATAATAAATATGTAAAAGGAGTTATAATAGGAAGAGCTCTCTATACAGGTGCTATAAAATTAAGTGAGGCAATAAGGAATATTTAAATATGTTAACAAAGAGAATAATACCATGTCTTGACATTAAGAATGGAAGGGTTGTAAAAGGTATAAACTTTGTAGCATTAAGAGATGCTGGTGATCCAGCAGATAATGCAGTTGTATATGATAGAGAGGGCGCGGATGAGATTGTATTTCTGGATATCACAGCTTCCAGTGAACACAGGTCCACACTTATCAATGCAGTTGAAAGGACAGCCGATGTTGTCTTTATGCCACTTACCGTTGGTGGTGGCATAAATACCCTTGAAGATATTAAGGTACTTTTAAGGGCTGGTGCTGATAAGGTATCAATAAATACACAAGCTGTGCTTAACCCGAATTTTGTGAAGGAGGCTTCCTATCGTTTTGGTGCCCAATGCATTGTTGTTGCTATAGATGCTAAAAGGATTACAGAAGATGAAAAAGATAAGAATGGAGCTAAATGGGAGGTTTATATATATGGTGGAAGAAAACCAACTGGCATTGATGCTTTAGAATGGGCAGTAAACATGGAAAAAGCAGGAGCTGGTGAAATTCTGCTTACAAGTATTGATAAAGATGGAACAAAATCTGGTTACGATATTGAATTAACATCTGAGATAACAAAAAGGATTAATATCCCTGTTATAGCTTCAGGTGGTGCTGGAAATATGGAACACTTTTATGAAGGCTTTGTAAAAGGAAAGGCTGATGCGTGTCTTGCTGCGAGTTTGTTTCATTTTAGAGAGCTTTCAATAAAAGAGCTTAAAAATTATCTAAAAAACAGAGGAATACCTATAAGGATGGTATAAAACGCAAAATGAACAATGATGAATTTGTAAAAATTATAAAATTTGATGCAAATGGACTTGTGCCTGCAATTGCTCAAGATTTCTTTACAAATGAGGTACTTATGCTTGCATATATGAATGAGGAGGCTTTAAAAAAGACCCTTACAACAGGTAAAGTCCATTATTATTCGCGTTCAAGAAAAACCCTATGGTTAAAGGGTGAAACATCAGGACATTTTCAATATCTAAAATCTATATTTTATGACTGTGATTCAGATACTATCCTTGTTAAGGTTGAACAAATAGGGGTTGCCTGTCATACAGGTCATAGAAGTTGTTTTTTTTCAGAGTTTGTAGATGGAAACATTGTAGATGTAGAAAGACAGAAAAGACCACCGCAGGATTCAAAAATACTTGATGCTGTTTATAACATAATCCTTCAAAGGAAGAATAATCCACCACAAAAATCTTATGTGCATTCATTGATACAAAAAGGATTGGATGCTATCAATGCAAAGATTATTGAGGAATCCAGAGAGGTGGTTGAAGCCAGTAAAGAAAAACAAAATGCAGATGTAGTTTACGAATCCGCTGACCTTTTATTTCATTTACTTGTATTACTTGGATATAAAGGAATATCTATTGAAGATGTTTATAAAGAGCTTGCAAGACGATTTGGTGTATCAGGTATTGATGAGAAGGCTTCCAGAACAAAACAGGTAAACAAAAATGAATCTACTTGATAAATATAAGAGAGAATTAGAGTACTGTTCATTCTGCCCAAGGCTTTGCAGGTTTGAATGTCCTGTTGCTATTGTAGAACATAATGAAACATACACTCCTACCTCTAAGATGATGCTCGCATATATATCAGAACTTGGGCACATCGATCAGGATGCTGTTAAAGATGCATTCTACATGTGTGTTGACTGTAAACATTGTATAACACCCTGTATTCACAAAATAGATGTTCCAAAGGTATTAATATCTGCAAGAGCAAAGGTTTATGAGGCTGGTCTCGCAAGCGAGAATGTAAAAAAGTTTGCTACTTTTATAGAAAGCGTGGGGCATCCATATAGCCACATTCTGGAGGATAATCTTAATGATGTGCTTTTTGAGCTCAAGGATATAAAGAAACCAACCCTGGAGGATGAAAACAGGAACATTCAAAAAGAGCGTGTACTGTATTTCCCTGGTTGTACAGCCTTAAGATTTAATAAGGAGCTTGTGAAAGATACTGCTATTCTACTTAACAAGCTTGGTATTTACGCTGATACTATGGATAAACCTTTGTGTTGTGGTTATCCGGGCTATGCAGCTGGTAACATTGATTGGTTTATAAAAACTGCAACAAAGCTTTCACAAACCATCAATAAATATGATATAATTATCAGTACCTGTCCTACATGCATCAGCACATTTAAAAATATTTATCATAGATATGGAATTGATATAAAGGCAAAGGCTGTACATTTACTTGAATATATCTATCCTGCTATACTTCCAGTAATAAGCAAGATGGGAAAGGAACATCGTTCTGTTGCATACCATGATCCCTGTCATCTTGGCAGGCATCTTAATGTATACGATATACCCCGACAAATAATAGATCAGCTGTATGATAAAAGAATTGAATTCCAATGGAGCAAAGAAGACGCTAATTGTTGTGGGGGAGGCGGTGATCTACCTTTAACCCATCCAAAAACCTCAGAAAAGATTGCTATGAAAAGGATGCAGGAATTTAAGGATACAGGGGCAGATATATTACTAACTGCATGTCCAAGCTGTGTTAGATGGTTGCAAAGAGTAGATAATTCTGTAAAGGTGATTGATATAACAGAGGTTTTAATTCAAAGGATTGCAAAGACTTGAAAACAACAAAAAATCAAATACCCAAAAATGCATTTGCAAAACCTTTCCTTTATTTGACGCAGTTTTTTCGCTCATTACACAAACTTCCCTATTTTTTTCAAATCCAATTTTTTGGTTAATAAAAGGAGATAAATATTTCTAAAAATTATAAATTGTACTTGATTTATCCTGCTCCTGAAAAGAACAGGAATAAGAAGCATAGAAAGAAAAAGGCTTCTTTAGTCCCAATAAACCTTCCTATAATAGCTGGACTTACACCCAACAACTTTACTGTTAAAATTATTGATGAAAACATACAAGATATTGATTTTTCTGATATTCCAGATGTTGTAGGCATTACCGGTATGACAGCTGTAATCAATCGGGCATACGAAATAGCGGATCTTTATAGAAAAATGGGAACGAAGGTGATTTTGGGTGGAATTCATGTATCAATGCTTCCAGATGAGGCATTAAAACATGCTGATGCTATTGTTATAGGAGAAGTTGAAAATATATGGGGCACTTTATTATCGGATCTTACAAATAACCAATTGAAAAATATATACAAAGGTTCTGTCTACGACCTTTCAACAACTACAGGATCAGTAAAAAGAACCCTTATAAATAAAAAGGCATATTCTATGCCAAACCCCATTATGACCTCAAGAGGATGTCCACATAATTGTACTTATTGTTCTGTAACACAATTTTATGGTTACAAATTTAGACATAAGCCGGTAGAAACTATTATAAAAGAAATCAAGGAGATAGATGATAAGTGGATAGCGTTTATTGATGACAATATATACGGCGATATCAGGCATGCAAAGGAATTGTTTAAGAAAATGATTCCTCTTAAAATTAAATGGGTTGGCCAGGGTGACATGCGTATAGCAAAAAATCCAGAATTGCTTGAGCTTGCACGAGAAAGCGGATGTGAATGGTTATTTATAGGGATAGAAACTATTTCTACAAAAAATCTAAAGTTTATTAATAAGTCTTTTAATACTGGCGATCAATATCAGGAATCTATAAAAAAAATAAAGTCTACAGGGATAAAAATATTTGGTTCATTCATATTTGGATTAGAGAATGACGATGAGGATGTTTTTGAACATACGGTACAATTTGGCATTAACAATAGGCTTGATGGAGCAAATTTCTATATACTTACACCGTTTCCTGGTACAGAATTGTTTAAACAAATGGAAAAGGAAAATCTACTTTTACATAAGGATTGGAGTAAATACGATGCCAACCATGCAGTGTTTAGACACAAAAAACTAAGTAAACAGCAATTAGAGGACGGACTGATTTATGCGTATGATCATTTTTACTCAATACCATCAATAATAAAGCGGGTTGTTTATCCAAGAGAGGATCTATTACAGGTTTTATCTCTTAACATAGCGAGGCATATTTCTAAAAAACGCTTTAAGGAAGGGGTAAGGAGTTAGCCATTTATTCAAGTTTTGAAGTTCAGAGTCAGAGTGGCGTTAAATCAACTGCTGCATTTTTTGGGTTAACCCAAAAAATGCATTTACAAACTTTCCTATTGTATTTTTTGGGTTAAGCGAATGTTCGTGATAGCTAATTAGGTTTAAGGTTTATAGTTGACATAATATCTCTTATGGGAAGTTAAATATGTTCCTTGATTTGCCTTCCTTTATATCCTCTATAGTGGATTGAAAACAATATAAGAACCCCCCATTTGATACAGCATAAATTTTATTATTAATGATAGTTGGTGGCGCTGATACACCAGAAACGATTGGAAAATGCCCAATAACAAAACCTGTAAATGGGTCAAGTAAAACCAATCCTTTGTATTTTCCTTTTTCAACGCCAAGTATTATTTTATTGTTGTATAATTCAGGTGGAGTTAGCCCCGGATCTTCACCAAGGTTAGTTTTCCATATAGAATCACCTGTTCTTAAATCAAGTCTATAAATCATTCCATTCACAAATGTAGCATAAATGGCTGTTTCGCTAATATATAAAGCAGTTGCACGTATCAGGTCATTGCGTTCCCAGACAAGGGTTCCATCCTTTTTATTTAAACAAAATATTCCATTATCGTAGCTTGCAAATAAAACTACCTGGCTATTGCCTACGGGTCTTACGATAATATCCTGTAGCTGTTTGGTTGTTGGTGGTTTTCGTAGCCATATTATCTGTCCATTCGTAGCATTAAGGGCTATTGCATCGCCATTAGAAAAGCCTGTGTATAAAACATCATTAGATATATATGGTGAAGGTGTTAAATGAACAAGTAAACCTTCGTATACATTTTTCTCGTTATATTGCCAGTTGAGTGTTCCGTCTGATATATTAAATGCATATAATGTATCAAGTGTCGTTTGCAAATACAACATATTATTATCTATAACAGGCTTTGATATTATTTCTTTATGGGTATTATACGACCATATTAGATTACCATTATTTATATCCAGGACATAAATAAAGCCTTTTAAAGTGGTTGTAATAATCTTCTCTTGTGACATAATAAGAGATGTAGGTTGACCAACTACATGGTATTCCCATAAAATTCTTTTATTTTTAATATCTTGCGATAAAATTGTTCCATCTGCTAAGCCTTGATACAAGATACCATTCTGAACAATTGGAGAACAAAGTTCCTTTTTTGGGGTGAGATTAATGTGGAAAAACAAAGGATTTCCAGGAACAATCTTATAAAAATATAACATATTATACCGGACATTTGCTATGTTATTATGTATACCTGGAATTGTTGTTAATCCAAAGAACAAAGGGAAAAAAGTTAGTCTCAAAATATTTCTGACTTTAACCTCAAAAATGTATTTGAAAAATAGATAAGTTTGTGTAATGAGCGATAAGACCGCGTAAAATATAGGTATTTTTAAAATGTCCAATATACTTAGGTGGATCGCAGGATTGAGCGGATGAACAAACTTTCCTATTGCATTTTTGGGGTTAACATATATTTTTTTAACTAATAATATTAACATGTTATATATTTTTTATTTAAAAATTATTGGATTTAAAATTAATTATTTTATTATTAGAGCTTTGTTTGACATAATCTATAAGATTTGTAATTTTTAATACTAAATCCTTATTATTAATGTTATTTTTCTTCTCATTCTCTAAAAAAACTAAAGCCTTTTCTGGTTGATGCATTGTCAAATAACAATATACAGCGTGAACATAAGTTAATTCTAAGAAAGGATTATCTTTAAGATTTATGATTTCGTCTATGAGTGATAATGCCTTGTTACAATCATTTTTAGCTATGTAAGACTCTATTTCGCCATTATAGGCTATAGAAGCTATATAATTATTGTCTTTTCCCCATCTTGATAGGAATGTTTTGTATGTTTGTATCGCCTTATCATAATCACCAAGCAAATATTCACAACTTCCAACATAAAGTAGTGCAAATTTTGAAATATTTAAAAATTTAAAATTTGTTTCTACTGTTTCAAATTCATTCATAGCATTTGTTATATCCTTTTTATCCTGGGTTTTTAGTGCGATATCATAAAGTTGTAAAGCCTGCGAATATGCAATACTCCCTCTTTTTGAATAATCTTTATAATAGTAGTAGCCTATTGAACCAAAAATAAGTAAAAAAAGCAGGGTAATCGCTCCTACAACAAATCCTGTTTTATGTGTGCTTACTGCATTTAAGAACCGTTCTGCAGTGGTTATAAATTCATCTTTTTGCTTTAGCTTTTTCCTTGTCAATCTCTTCGCCATATTTCCTCCAATATCTGATTTAATTACATACCGAGGTATGCTGTTTTTATCCTTTCATCATTTTTTATCAATTTTGATGGTCCGGATAAGGTTATATTTCCAAGTTCAAGGATGTATGCTTTGTCGGTAAAATCCAGTGCTATATTTGCATTCTGTTCCACGATAAGTATAGAAACACCCATATTGTTTATTTCGTCAATGATTTTGAAAATCTTTGTTACCATAATCGGAGATAAACCTAAAGAGGGCTCATCTAATAACATCAACTTTGGATTACCCATAAGCCCTCTTGCGATAGCTAACATCTGTTGTTCCCCACCACTTAATGTACCAGCAACCTGTTTGCGTCTTTCCTTCAATGTTGGGAAAAGTGAATAAATCCTGTCTAATTGTTTTTCTATATACTTTTTGTTTTTAGCATTAATAAAGCTACCAATGAGGATATTTTCCTCCACTGTAAGCTTTGCAAAAATATGCCTTCCTTCCGGGACAAGAACAATTCCGTATTTTATTGCTTCATGTACATTTAAATTTGAGAGCTCTTGTTTGTTGAATAAAATTCTACCTTTTTTTTCCTTTATTATACCAACAATGCTTGCTAATGTTGTTGTTTTGCCAGCACCATTTGCACCAAGAATAGCAACCTTCTCACCCCTTTTTACTTGCAGATTTATTCCATGAAGTACCTCAATTCCATTGTAGCCAGCATGCAGATTTTCAATTATCAACATATTTGATATTCCGGGAATCCTGCACCTTTTAATAATCTATAAAATTACAACTCTTTATAGCTATTTGTTATAGGCATTCTTCTATCCTTGCCAAGTGCCTTTTTAGTTACTTTTACCCCGGGTGGTGCCTGTCTTCTTTTGTATTCACTTGCATCTATTAAATGTTGAACTTTTAAAACAGTTTGTTTTTCAAAACCCGCTGAAATTACCTCATCAACGCTCATATCCTCTTCTATAAGCATTGTAAGTATAGGATCTAAAACAGCATAAGGCGGCAATGAATCCTCATCTTTCTGATTTGGTCTTAACTCAGCGGTTGGTGGCTTTGTAAAAACCCTTTCAGGAATCAATACCCTTTGCTTAGCTCCAGCATTTTGTGCATGCAATTTATTTCTATATTCAGCTAATTTATATACAAGTGTCTTGAATACATCCTTTATTACCGCATAACCACCAGCCATATCGCCATACAAAGTTGCATATCCTACGCTCATCTCTGATTTATTACCAGTTGTTAATACCAACCAGCCAAATTTATTTGATAAGCTCATAAGGATGTTTCCCCTTATTCTCGCTTGAATGTTTTCTTCTGTAATATCCGGCTTTCTACCTTCAAAATGTGCGCTTAGTGTATCAAGATACGCTTTGTATATATGTGTTATAGGTATTTCTTTAAAATGAATACCAAGATTTTTTGCAAGTTCTGAGGCATCTTCTTTACTTTCTTTTGAGCTATACATAGATGGCATAAAAACTCCTATTACATTATCTTTTCCAAGCGCATCCACGGCGATACAGGCAACTAAAGATGAATCTATGCCACCGCTTAAGCCTATAACAGCCTTTTTAAAACCATTTTTAAATAAATAATCTCTTGTACCTATGACTAAAGCCTTATATAATTCCTCTTCGTCCCCGAGTAAAGGATATATCGTCTTCTCAGTGCAGGAACTTTGTTTTTGATGTCTTAATTTTATTCCAACTTCATATTCTTTGATTACATCCTTATCAGGAACAAATGTTAACTTGTCCTCTCTTCGCCTTGGATCATGTAATCTTGTTCTCAAAACATTATTTATATCTATATCTGCAATTAGCAATTCTTCTTCAAACTGATGTGCCCTTGATAATAACTCCCCTGATTCAGAAAAGATTACACTACCGCCATCAAAAACCAATTCATCCTGACCACCTACCATGTTAACATATGCCACAACAGCCACATTATCCTGTGCTCTTGTAGAAAGCATACGCTCTCTCGTGAGCTGTTTGTGTATATGGTACGGTGAAGCATTGATATTTATGATTACCTCTGCATCTCCTCCAAGAGTTTGGTATAATATAGGACCATCAGGATACCAGATATCTTCACATATATTCACCCCTACCCTCACATTATCAAGTTTGAAAACAGAAAAGGTTGTTCCTCTTTGAAAATAGCGATACTCATCAAATACCCCGTAGTTTGGTAGAAAAGCTTTGTGTACAGTATTGATAATCTTTTTGTTACTTATAAATGCAGCTGCATTATAAAGATCTGCATCAAGCTCAACAAAACCTATTACAGCACAAATACCATCAGTAGCATTCACCAGCTCTACTAATGCATTTTGCGTTGCCTTTACAAAACCCGGCTTTAGAAGAAGGTCCTCTGGTGGATAACCTGTTACAGCAAGCTCTGGAAAGGCAACTATATCCACATTCTGTTTTTTTGCTTCTTTTATAAAAGCCTTGATCTTTTCAACATTCTTATCCAATGCGCCTACATGGCTATTGATCTGAGCAAGTGCTATTCTTAAAAAACTCATATTTTTATACAAAGCCTCCTGTAACTATATACAACAAAACATTAGATTACTCAAATTATACATCATTAACCCCAAAAAATGCATTTACAAAAATAGGGAAGTTTGTGTAAAAAGCCAGCGTCAAATCTTAGGTATTCTTCGGATATTAACAAAAAAGAATTATTGTGCTGTCATTGCGAGCCGCAGGCGAAGCAATCCCTATGCTTGTAGATTGCTTCGTCATTTTATTCCTCGCAATGACAACCTTACAGAGGACTTAAATCTCGTTTA
>Ga0078972_1008088_pt1 | contig 22479 bp, 19 predicted proteins | sample YelNatPaOPGAMG01_FD_67568 | JGI IMG/M metagenome (GOLD analysis project Ga0078972, IMG submission 67568) | Hot spring thermophilic microbial communities from Obsidian Pool, Yellowstone National Park, USA - OP-RAMG-01 (SPADES assembly) (version 2) | ecosystem: Environmental > Aquatic > Thermal...
TCCAAAATGAAACCAATTCGTAGTTTCTTTGCTTCTTGCAATTCAACCATTCTTCTTGTTTTCTTTGAAATAATTTGTTTCAAAATTGAACATAGCATTCTGTCACATTGATCTCTCCAGGTCATTGGTACGAATAAGTACTTAACCTTTTCAACCAAAAGTCTCGCTCTGCTCATAGCAGTTGTTATCGATTCATTTGGTCTTCTCTTGAACTCGTTAAGTTCTTTCATGTCATCAACAACGGTTTTCTTTTTGCAATATAAGTTAGAAAGTGTGTCAAGAATGTCTCGAAGAGAATTGTTGTTTTTTGACATATCATGAACGATTTTGTGTGCTTGACCTTGCAAAACTAAGAGCAGTATTCCAATATACTGTTCTTCAGAAATTTTGACAGCTCTCGTGTAGGAGATAATATGTCTCCAAGTATCGCTAAAGTCAGTCATGTTGTTTGTTGCTTCAGGGTTGTATGGTTTGATAGCTTTTAAAACGTTGTAAGCTTCTAGAAGTTTAGAAGTGTTACTGTCATAAGTTCCTCTTGAGGAAGTTTCTGGTATTTCTAACCTCGTATCATACAAAGAAGCAACAGTTTTTGACTCTAGGATTTGTTGGTCTTTTTCGTATGCAGCTTTGAATTGTTCGCCAATTTTGTCTCTCACAGCTGAGCACATTTGTTTATAAATTGCGTCATCTGGTTTTCCGTCTGCTAGGTGTTGAATTAGTCCAAGCAACATCTGATTAGTGTCAGCCACTGTGATGTCAGTTTTGCATTTTTCTTTGATCATTTTTAATTGTTCCTCTTGGGTTGAAAGGAGTTTCATTTTTTCAGTTGGAGCTGATGAAGTTGCATTGCTCGTACTTGGTGCTGAACCTTTTTCTCTTTCGGTGTCAAGTACCATTTTGTCAAGTCTTTCTTTGAGAATTTCCTGTCTTGGGTCTTTAAATCGACCTCCAGCCATATTCCCAAAGAAGGGGTTATCTTTTCTTCCTGGGTGTGGAATACTTTCGGGAGGGAATCCATAGGTCATGTATTCCTCCTCGGGTTCTCGAACACTCCAATGAACGTGATGTGCGAGGTCTCGCTTTTTCTGTTCGACCTCCAGATATCTCGCTTTAATGTGGAGTTTTTTATAAGTCACCTCTGGTGGTTCAAGGTTTACTCTTTTGGCGAGTGTTTTGCACCAAAATTGTACTTCTTTATTTGATTGTGGTTCGTCATAGACGGTTTCTATGTCAGGTCCTAGAAAAGACTGAATTGAACCATTAGATGCTCTGAAAGTATAGATTCCTGATCTTTTGTTCCATGATGATGGTGTAAACATAAGTAAACCATCATAGTTAGGTGGAATTTTTACTTCCGGGAAATCTTCCGGGTATGGTTGAAACGTATTTCGTTCAATCGCTTCTCTTGCGCGCTTTTCTCTCATTTTTTGTTCAGCTGCCCTTTTCCAATTGGGTCCCAAGTGAGTTCTTGTTTGTCCATGAAAATTCCATTTTTGACCTGGTTCATATTCGAACTCTTTTTTCATTGGGTAACCGTACTCGTCATAATGTTCTTCCGGCTGTGGAAATCGCACATAAGTGTGTGGATTTAATAACTGATCTCTTGGTAAAGGTGGATCTGGCTGTCTTACCAAGTAATCTCCGTCTCTGTATATTTGTCCATGAATTGGATGGACTCTTGGAATCATGTGATCTGGAGTATCACTTTTACGTGGTTTTATAACAATATGATCAGGGAATTCATCACTTTCTTGTTCCCATTCGTCATGTAAGGCGTCATATTTAGTCCATTGATTTTTCAATCTGTCATAATATTTGGCCCATTCCTCTTTTGTTCTTTTTGATTCAGGGTCATATGGTTCACCAACTTTTGGCGGTGGTTTTTCCAGCTTCGGGTCATAAGGTCCCATTTTGTCCTCGGGTTCCCTTTCTTTATTTTGGTTGTTTGCTGCCTTGTTTGGGTCATAAAATTCCCATCTTCTCTCTGTGTTTTCGGCAGTTCCAGGCTGTTTAACCTTTGGTATGGCTCCGGTTGATTTGTCTGGTTGGTTAACCGGGATGTACGGTGACGGGCGTGGCCCGGACCATGGAGGAACTGGTCCTTTGTGATATTCCGGTTTTTCTAACCAGTCATTTACATAGTAATAACCTGGTTCATCAGGATGTGGTCCTTCTCCCCTGAAGAGTTTGTCTATTGGGGCTGTATCAAATTGCGGTTCCGGTTTTTTCGGTACGCTTGGTGGAGGTTTTAGCCAATCCGGTAAATCGTCGAGATAAATGTCGTTTTGCATTTTCTCGATTTCTTTTTGCATGAAGCTTTTACTTTCTTCTTCATCTCCGTCATCATTACCGTCCATTTGTGGAATTTTAAATTCCTGTTGTCTTGTCGGTATTTTTCTCGGAGAGGGCTGTGGAGCTCGGTCATTAGCGAGATTTTGCATATAAGCCTGTTGCGAAGAATAATGGGTTGTCGTATCTAATCTCCGTCTTTTTGCGGCTTCTCGTTGTTTTTCTTCTTCTGCTGCTAGTCTGTCCAAATACGCTAAGTGGTCGATTTTGGACTCCTCTTTTGGGATAGTTCTCCTGATAGGGCTAATACCTAATGAGGTATAGTTAGGTCCCGTAGCACCTTGAACGGTTTTCGAAGGTGTTCCAAAAAGTCTGGTTGACTCTCTTTGGACTGGAGGAGGAAGAGGTGGGGCAGCAGCTCCCATTTGTGATGGTGATAATAGTTGCGAATTTTTTGGAATTGCTCCGATATTTGGTGGCGGGGATTTTATTTTTTCGCTGATGTTTTTGACGTTGTTTTTAACGTTTTCCCATGATCCTATTTGAGCGTTAATGAGGCCACCATATTGGAGGTTTGGTTCTGATGTCGTGTCAAGGACCGGTTTATAGTCCTCTTTTAATGGGCTTAAGTCCATTAAGTGTACTCCAGCATTTGCTCGTGTTAATTTAGGAAAGTTTTCTTCATCTAGTTTTGGTGGTTCTACCGGAGCAGTTGGTTTGTTTAAACTTTCCTGTTGTCTTTGTTTCAAAACCTCGTTTTGACTTTGTGGTGGGCCTAAATTTCGCAAATTAGGAGGGTGTCTTGGGTCATAGTAAATAACTGTGTGACCTCGCTGTCGTGGAAGTGATCCTCTAGCAGGGGCTAGAAATGGATTCACTTGCGGTCCTAAAGCTAGTCTAGCTTGGGTAGGACCCCTTGGTCTGAAATTGTATGGGCTATAAGCTTGGTGGAGAGTTTTGAAATCTTTTAAACCTACAGTTCTTTGTATTGTTGGTGGCTTTTGGAACCTAGGTGGTGGCTGAGACGTGGTAGCTTGACTTTTCGCTTGATTTGATTTTTCATTAAAGTCCAAAATATCTTTTCTTGTCGTACCACTTTCTCGCATTTTTCTCCATAAAACATTTTTGCTTAGCCTTCTCATCCTTGCGCTTGGTGACTCATCTCTGCTAGGAGAGTCTTGTTCCGATTTCCAACCTTGAATTTCAAGTAATTCATTAATGGTTAGGTCTTCAGCCTTATTGGAGGCTATTTTATTGACATAATCGGCAATCAATGAGTCATCCTTGTCGAGCATATTGGGCTCGATTTCTTCTTTAACTAAAGCGTTAAAAGTGTCGAGGTTCGACTGCCGCCGTTGTTTCGGCTTTGGCTCATATGTTGCGTCAGAGAAATTAGTTGTTTCTCGGACGGTCTCGTTCGCGTCATTGCTTGATTGTGTAGTTGAGAACATGGTCTGTTCTGTATTATCCCTGTATTGTTTTGAATAGTCAAAGTTTGACTCGTCCATATCAGCAGCATGTGCAGGGCAAAGATTTCCCCCAACGGGCATCTCTCACGCTTTTTTTTGGTACCTTTCTCTAATTTTCTGTGCTATCGTGCCTACATTAGCACTTAGGCATACGCGTACGATCAGAAATCGTCAGCAGACGATCGGGCATGAAAATTTTTTTTTTAGTAGGTGCATAGTTTTTTTTTCCTTTGTAATCTTTTTTTTTAAAACACCTGCGCATAGCAAGATTGATGCCCGTTAGTGAATTTTTTTAGGGGTCTTTCTTTGAAGAACATCCTTCGCGTAGTTCACCATTGAATTTTATTTTTCCCGGACAAAAAATGGGGACCTTTAGTAACCAAATTAATTTTGATCGTAATTGTTTTTTTTTTTTAAATATTTATTTTTCTTTTTTTTGTGTTTTAGTCATCGTCATCGTCATTGTCCCTGAACGTCATCGTATTGTCCCTGAACGTCAACGTCGTGCACCTCATTGTTTTCGTTATTCAGCTTATACAAAAGGTACGAGTAGTCACCGCATCGTATAAAGTCCCTCACACTTATAAAGTTCTTTTTCGAAATCAAAACAAACTATCAAAAATTTTTAATAAAAGTTCTATTCTATCAAAAAGTTTCAAAAACTTACAGCATAAATATCAAAAAGTTTCAATAAAAACTATAGACTATCAAAAAGTTTCGAAAAATTCTATCAAAAAGTTTCAATAGTATAACAAAGAACTATAAAAAATTTTTAAAGCTATCAAAAAGTTTCAACCCAGTTACCGATTCAAAGCATACAATGGATAGAAAAGTTTCAATGATTTATTTTTCGAATAACATAAAAACATTCAAAAGTTTTAAAAATTTTAGTCTTTGAAAAGATCTTTTTCGTTAACCCAGGTGTTGAAATCGTCTTCGTAATGCTTGTATTTGACAAGATATTGAACTTTGCCTTGATTTTTTCGCTTGCCAAGAATTTTCTCAACTTCAAAGAATTTGCCAGGCTGTGGAGGCTCTTTTCTCATGATTAACTGCTCACGGTAAAAATAACCTTCTTTTTCGATTCCTTTTAAATTTTTTAGTTTATAAAGATAAGGCTTAAATCCGGCTTTAACTCGACTTATTTGATACAACTGGCCTGGAACTAAATCAAACGATTTTTCAAAAACTTTGGTTGACGGATTAGAACCTAAAAAACAATAATCGTCTTTTTGTGGCATTTTAGGATCTTTCTCATAAGCTTGTTGATTTTTAAACTGTTCAATAAAATTAGGTTCTTTTGGTCGATCAGGTAGTTTCACATCGTCTAAACTACTTTTAAAATCGTCTGGCTTTAAATTGTTCAAAGGACCTTGCGGTGTATGGTTGTAATTAAACACAATTTTTTTTAAAAGTTCAGGCCAGTCTCTTGATTGGGACGATCGTAGAGCGGTATAAAGTCTCATTTTAACTAAATAGATTGCGTTCTCGGCGAAAGTACATTTCGTGAGACCGAATTTGTACTGATGTCTAATGTCTCTCTCTTCAAAATAACGCTTCAAACCTTTAAATTCTGCACCTTGATCTGTCTGTATTTGTCTAACAGGGTTATTTATTTCTTCAAACACTTTGTCAAAAGCTTCACGAACTTCTTTACTTGTCTTTGTTTTCAAAGGTTCACAAAAAATTCGTCGAGAAAAAACGTCGATAACTAGGAGAAAATAAAAGTATCCTTTGAATTTATACATGACTCCTAAGTCGGCTTGAACCAATGAGCCGAAACCGTAAACGTCGTATGGCCGTCTAGGAAACCTTCTTCGAGGTTTAATACGAGCAACATAAGATGGGATATCTGATAAAATTGACTTTATGCGATCGGCAGAAACTTTAACACCATAAGTTGTAAATAGTGCTGCTTTAAAATTTTGAATACCACTAAAGGCACCAAAAAAGTCTTCATCTTGCCACAATCTTTTAATTTCTGCATCGTCTAACTTATTTTCGTCCGCCATTTTTGTTATTTCACTAAAACTAAAAATAAATTACTTTCCTTTTCAGAATGACCTTGAACGTTCGGAAGATTCGGAAAGAATACACGCAACCTTTCAAAAATTATTAATGGAATCGCCATCGTCACCAGATTACTTATCATGTGAGGAGACAGAGCAGTCCATCCCATCGACATCTGCTGGACTTAAAGCTACAACTGTTGATCTAAGCTGTCTAAACAATATTTTTAAAAAAAGAGGTTCATTTTTACCGAAAGAAGTTTCTATAGATTATTATCTTAAAAATTCAATCGAACATGTTAATTTTAATTCAGATTTAACAATTGTAGCGTTCCCTGGATGTATTAGAATTGGAAAGTTATTTGCTAATAAGCATTTAAATGAAACCGAATTTGGCCTAAACAAAAACCACTTAATTGAAATTCCGATCTTTTTGTTTAACAAATTTTTAAAGGATTTGCAAAATTCCCTTACTTTCATGTTCAATTCTAACATAAATATTAGGCATAAAGAAAAAATTATCGGTGAAACTTCACATCAAATATTTTTATATTGTAACAAAGAAACAATTGACGGTAACCGTCTTATTCTTTACCAAAATAAAAAAAACGATAACGTTGTTTTTGAAATAAAATTTGAAAGTTACAAATTATTGAAAACGTTTTCAAGAGACTTAGCAAGCATAATTTTAGAAACCACAAATCCCAAACCGTTTCTACACGTTATTACTTTATCATTTATTGATAAATTGCACAGTAAGCCCGATAACATTGTTGAAAGCTTATTTGATTATTGGAATAAAAATCAACAATTAGAAATTTTATGGAACGGTATTTCTGAGGTTGTATACGAAATTGAAAATAAAGAAAACGATCAGTTAACTAATTTAGCATTTAATTTCGTAAAAAGGAACATTGAATTGATACAAGACGTTAAATCATTTTTAAAAAAAGATAATGTTAGCAAAAATGTTAATGAAAATAATGTTAAAAAAAGAAAATTAATTGTAAAATAATGTTTGAAATGTTTTAAAAAATGTTGAAATAAAGGATTAAAAAATTAAGTTTGAAATGTTTTAAAAAATGTTGAAATAAATGATTAAAATATTAAGAATTGTCTACATTTTGAGAAAGGGTAGACATTTGTAGTACCACTCGGCTATATATTTCGGCCCTCCTTCGTTTTATGAAATATTTGAAAGTTAAAAAGGTACCAATTGCAACAAAAATTAAGATCAATGGTACTATTACGGATAAAATTGTTTTGGTCTTTGAACTTTTTTTCGGAATTGTTTGAGTTTCGGTTGTATTATTATTATAATTTTTTGAAAGGGTGGGAACAAAAATCAAAGGCTCTGTGGTACTACTTTCAATTACAGGTTTAAAAGTATTTTTTACGATGACGATCGGTGATTTTGTCGTCGCGTTAGTTACAAATTTGGCCCAATACGGAATAGTCACGTTCAAAACATCGATACTCGTCGTTCGTTTAGTGGTGGTTCGTGAATCAAACAAGTGCTTCTTTGCATCAGCCTAAATAAATAAAAAATAATTTTTAACATTTTTTTAATCGTACACTTTAAACAACGGACAAGACAAAAACAAAACATAAAGGTTAAAAAATTTAAAAATTGTATGTACCTTTTTAATTAACAGAAGAGTTTTTTCAGATATCTGTTTATTCGGAGGTTTAACGTTTTCAAAAGGCTCATTTAAAACCGGTTTTGAAATATTATAAGAATCAGATATATTTTGTTGGCTATCATTAAATGATTTCTCGGGAATACTAAATTTAGCATCAAAATTACTTGAGTTTATTTTATCCCCAATGATTTTATCAAATATGTTAGAATATTTACGTTCTAACAAAGATGTTCTGTTTAATAACTTTTCAAAATTCAAATTATTTCTGATTCTCGTAACATTTAAATTGGTTAAACTTGGTTTTAAAGTAACTTGTTTCAATGAGATATTTTTTGCCAGAGTGTCCTAAAAAATTAAAAAAAAAAGGGAGTTAAAAATTTAACAACGGAAATTATTTTAAAGTTTTGCGCAACCTATCGACCAAATTTACTTACTTTTAAAGAAGTAGTAGTTGACGACGTTGACGATGGCATGGATGTTGTTGTCGTTGACGTTGACGTAGAGGGCAATGTTGAAGTAGTTGTGGTAGTAGTTGTGGTTGATATTGGGATTTCCTGAAATAAATAAAAAAAAATGAAGCAAATTACACATTTAAAATTTTATATTAAAAGCTAAAAAAGAAATTAAAAAAATCATTAGTCTATTGTATTTTTAATTACCTCGCAAACCATTTTCCCACACATTGTTTCGAAAGTGTAGTCTAGCAGAGGACAATTGTTATAAAATGGTCCACAGTCTTTTGACAAAAAATCTTTAACTTCACACACAGATTCATATTGTAAAACATAATTACAATCGATCACAGATTCAGAGTTAATAAACGAAAATTTAAAAAGACTAACGAATACGATGAAAAAAATCATTGTAGAATTTTTGTAAAAAAAACAAAAAAAGTTTTCTGTTATTAGTCTTTAGGTGTCAAAATTCAACTGAACGAAAAACTTAAAAAAGGGGTTTGGAGGTAGGGGGGGGGGAGAAAAAAAATAAAACAGATATCTCACCTAAGACCTTTGGTCCAATTCGTCTTCACTGGTCGACGAAATCGAAGGGGGGCTTCTCTCAAACGGATCCAATTTCTTTTTACCCTTAAAAAAAAATTAAAAAAGTTTACTTTTTTTTCGTCGCAATGATTTTACAAATTAAACATTCTAATTAATTCATTAATTTCCATCGACGTTGACGATTAAAAATATCTGTAAGAAAAACTATTAGCAGCATCTTTTCTAAACTCTTCATGAAAATTACCTTTTTTTTTGGTCCTGATTCTTCTTCAAATCGAACTTTTTTCTTAACCGGACTTAGCTTTAAAGATGTTGAGCTTCTTGTCAGCCTGACATCTTTAATGCAACAGGAGGGCTTGGTTGGTGAAATTTTTGAAGCTGCTGATATATTTGTAAGCGAATTTGAAAGCCTCGTTTTATTCTCATCGATTTTTTTAACAATTACCTTAGAATGAAGGCTCGATTGTTCCAAGTTGGCCATTGAATTTGACAGTTTGGTTTTATTTTTCAAAACAGAAGACCTTGGTGATGCTGCTGACGTTGATGGCAAAGATGAAGAAAGGGCACTTTTAGACGTAGAAGGTATTGGAGATGACTGAGCTTTGGGTGGTTCCGAACATGAAATTGTTGAGGAATTGGTGGTCGAGTCCGGCTCATACTGATGTCTAATTATTGGTCGAGTTTCAGCATTACCTTCATCTTCATTTATAAACTGTCCATCAATTAGTCCTCTTTCGTCGTCGTTTTCATTTGGAGCTACAGTTCTTTTACAGATGTTTTTGCAACATTTCCATAACAGATAGAAAATGCAAGAAGTGCAAAACGATCCAAAAGCTCCCAAGATTGAGTCCTTCCAAAACGTTGACGAAGGTTTAGGGACTGGCGAGGTGCAATCATAACGATCACAAAGTACATTGTTCTCAACTTTTATCGCACATTTTTCTAGTTCACAGGGAGGAAAACATTGGCTCCCAATATAGATTTCGCAATGTTCTTCGATTGTTTCAATTATAAAACAAATTCGCCCGTCACTACAAGTGACATTTGGGTCCACACAAAAAGAGTTTTTAAAAAAAATAAAAAAAAAACACAAACAATAGTAAGAAAACATTTTTTTTGGCGCTCTTTGTTAAAGTCAAAACAAAACTGATTTTTCCTTCGTTTAAAATTTTAACGTTCATTCACTTTTTTTTATCGTTCAAAAAACGTTCAAAAAACATAGATTTGTAAAATAAAAAAGTTCTCCGTTTTTAATGTTTAAATTTTCGTAAAACTTGCGGTCACTTTTCGATTATGATTTATAGTTAATAAGGCAGGGTGTTCTTGATAAATAACCATTGTCACTTTATGTTTTAGAGGCTTGTCAAACTCAACAACAAATTTTAAGTCACCCAAACGAATTGATGGAACAATAAAACTTGAATTTGATTTGTTGTTAGTTGTAAGATCGTAGACACAAAGAAAGTTTCCATTTAGAAAGTCATTATAGCTAATCGAATTTGTAAAAAGACTTTCAGAAAAGTTTGTAAAAACTTGAAAACGGCAGTAGTTTATTGCATCTTCTCTCTTACTAGCACTTAATTGAGTTAAACTGTCAATAGGATGGCCATTAAAAGTCATAACAGTACCTTTGATAAAATTTGTTATTTCTTCAGTTAAAATCTCAACGTTTGGCTGTGGAGGAGGAGGAGGAGTAGAAGGTCGTCGACGTCTGGCTCTGATATTGTCAAGGTAATCTTCTAGCTGTTGAATTCTTGTAGCTAAATTGTCAACATTAATGTTATTTGCACCTGGATTTTCTCTCATGCCAAGAAATCTTTGAATTGAAGCAGAAACTGAATTTCTTCTTTGATTTGTAACTTCTGATAGATTGGTTAAATCGGCTCTAAGTTCATTTAATCTTTCTTCAGCGTTTAAGATTTCAATATCAGACGCATCGTCAGGGTAAGTTGTTGTACGTTGAGGTTGAGGAGGATTAGAAAGACTACTTGTCCCAGTCCAGCTTCTCCTAAAATGAAATCCGTTTTTTGAATAACTTCCGTTAAATGCTTCTGTGTCCACAAAAGCAATTACTATTTTTGAAGGAACTTGAGTCCTTGAAAAAACAGTATCAGCTGTAAAATTCAATGAGTCAGTAGGGATTTCAACAACACTAATCGTAGTTCTTGTAAAATGCATTGAGGCTGCAGTTGATCTTAAAGTTGCCTCCAAAGAATTGTAACAATTGTTACTTAAAATTCCAATAGGAACATGCAAATACAATTCTTTTAATTTTAACTTGTATTTCGCATCTGCTTCAGAGGTCTTAACAACAAACTCTTTTTTGTTGAGAGACATTTCAAATGTTACATCCACTCCAGGAATGACAGGCACATCACATGAAACCAAATCGTGCTGCAACCTTGCCATATAGGTAACATCGTCACCGTAATATGAGTACTTTGTTACATTTGCTGCAGTGGTAGAAGAAGCAAAGGCTTTTTTACGAGCATGATAACCAGCATTTTTTGATGAATTAGTGTCAAATTCTCCTGGACTATCGGCTACAAAGTTATCAGCTCCAAGACCTAGTTGTGTGTTTTTTACTTGGGAAGAGTTTCCTACCAAAGTTTTAATGTAAGCTTTGTAAAAATAAAAGTCATTATCAGTATTTTGGACAGAAACACTTCCAAGAGACACTGACATTCTTTTGAACATTGAATGAGCAGTAAGGTTAACAACACTAACATCTTTCCCTTCAGCAATTTTGGTACCGTCTTCGTTTTGAAGATTAACTTTAACCTCCATGAAAACGTCTTTTAAAAAATAAACTGCCGGACCAGTTCTTGGAGGTAGCTGAAATCGTATATCTCCATTCTCAGATATAGCTGTGATTGGACTATATTTAACATATTCTACTGACTGATATCTGAGGTCAGTAGGGAGGTTATCAAAAAATTGAGAATTAAACTCATTTACCGGCTGAGTGTTGGCCTCCTGTGCTATCCCGTCCATCATTTTTAATCAACAATTTTGAAGGAAAGTTTTGGCTTTTTTGTGTTAACTTTTTTTGCTTCTTTTTGTCTTTTATTTGTTGCTTTGTTTTGCTTAATTTCCACAGTTTTGTTTTCGACAGTTTTGTTTTCAACAGGTTTGTTTTCTTCAGGTTTCTCTTCAACAGCCTCAACGTCACCGTCACCAACTTGATGGTCTGCGTCAAGTAAAGTTCTCTCGACTAATATAGGAAGTTTCAATCTTTTGTCATTATCAAGACCTTTACCTTCCTGGACAAATTCTGTTTTTCCGACTTCTTCTTTTGTTTCTTTTTGATAAACCAAAGGTGGGGTGTTGAAATGGCTTTTTACATAAAGAGAATAAATGTTTGTATTGGATAATCCTGGACTAACAAAAGAATTGCTTGGAGTTGAACTGGGTCTAAAAGATCGAAAAAACTGTACGCTTCTTGTAGAGTTGTTAAAATAAAACATTTCTTTTTTGTTCATTTTTGATTGAAAATTAAAAATAACAAATAAGCGTAAGAACTCAGAAAATTGTTCAAAAATTTAAGTTTTTCCTCTCTTGTTGCCTGAATTAACTTTTTAAGGTCTTCGACTTTAGACAACCTTGAATGTAGAACTCCACGTTTTTTACTTTTAGTTAGTGCTTCAAAGTGATCTCTTTTCATTGGAATTTGTCCTTTCACAATATAGTACAAAACCCTTATCAACACGTTTAACTGAAAATTTGTTGCAAATGACAGAGAACTGCGATTAGAAAGAGGGTTTCCGACATATAAACTTTTCAAAAATTCTTTTTCTTTAAGCATAAACTCACGAAGTCTTAATTTTTTGTCATCGTTCATTTTCTCACTGTAATCGTTTTATAACAAAGTAACAACCAATAGCATGTTCGGTTTCAATGATTTTTTTTGTTAAAGGGTTGTCAATTGAAATTATTAAATCATTTTCAGGTCGAGTTATAGTGAAATATTGACAGTTACTATTTGTAATAACAATCTCTTCATTCACTTCACCTTTGCAAGAAAACAAACCAAGACAAGTTTTTATAACGTTAAATCTTCCTTGCTTGTCTCTTTCATTTTGTTCAACAAAATTTGTTTTTACACAGAAACAAAATTCGTCTTTAACTTTGGCTTTGAGTTTAATAACGACTTTTTGTAGACAAATTCCCCAAACACCAATTTTAATGTCCGTATCTGGTTCCCAAATGCTATGAGAAAAGTCTTGATTGATTTTTCCAATAACAAATGCACTTCTAGTAGCCATTAAAAAAATGATTTTTAGAACACAAAAAACACATTTCGATTTATATAAATATTTATCAATTTTCTACTACTGATCAGCTAACTTTTAGTGAGGAAAGTCAAAAAACGATGGAAGGAGGGGGGGGAGAGTGTTTTTTTCTTTTTTTAACCAGACAGAGAGAGAGACAGAAACATTGCCCGATGGTAAAAAGATAAAAGAAATGTAAAAAGTAACTCTTGCATGTCAGGACCAATTCAATAAAAGAATTGTGAACTAATTATATTTCTGTTTAAAAGCTTTTTCGTAGTTAATTTTTATCGTTTTAAATCTTTTTATCATTTTAAGGTTTCGTTATGATCGTTTTTTTTTTAAATATGATAACTAATCTAATTTATTACAAAAACTTCTCTGCACTACTTTTTTTGAGAAAGTTGCAAATTAATCGATGAGGCCTTGCAAACGCGCACGTAGGCCTACTTTGCAATATTGTAGCCAAGAGGCATTTTAAAGCGTCGCCATTTTTAAAGGACCAATTTTGTGAAATAAAAAATATTTAAAATGAGTTTTGACGAATATTTTTATAATAGACAAATAATTGAGACCGACAGTGAAGAGGAAAATAACGAAGTTTCTTTAGGTAAATTTTATATATTTTTATTCAAAATCGTATTTTTAACTTTTTGTTCTAAAAAATTTTTTTGGCTTCACGAATTTGTAAAGTTTCTAATTTCATTTTTTCCCTTTTTTTTTAAAGAAAATGAAAATGAAGCTGCTGAAGAACAAAACGAACAAGTTATTGAAGAAAATGCACAAAATATTCAAGCGCAAAACATTCAAACCGGTGGGGCCGAAACTAAAGAACCTGTACCTTCTACCTCTGGTTTGCAAAGAAAAAAACGTTCGAATGACATAAGTGACGATGACGATGACGACTCTGACTCTGACGAAGCTAACAGTCAACATGGAGATGAGGTAGCCCTTATTGCACCAAACAACTCACTTATTCATCCAATTAATGTTGAGCAACTTGTAAATGGCCCTTTTGATCAAGGTCAAATTGTCTATAATGACGTTAGCTCTAATTGTCAAATGAAAATTAAAAAATTAAGACATAAAAAAGAAACAAATTATTTAGAAGATCACTTGTTTGAAATTTCAGTTTCTGAAAATAACAAGTTTAAGAAACCTCCCCTTTTGATTTCGCTATTAATGATTTTTCGACAAGCTATCTTAAAGATTCTCCATAATTTGGGACAATTCTACGATGAAACTTTAAATCACCAAATGTATTTTACTGTGATTGACAATGCAATTGATCACGGTTTAAATACTGGAAATTACAATGTACGCACTGACCCTGAAATTGTTACTGACCGAATTTTGGGAATGCTTTATAACTTTTTACAGTCTAATATGACGCTAAGACTTAATAAATCTTTTAGATTTAATATCAAAGTCTTAAGTTTACGGCATGCACGCGATCGTACACAAAGGGGAGGTTTTCATCCTCATTTACTGAATGGAAGCTTTAAAATAAACAGAAAGAAATATTTATTTTTTTTACCCGAAGGTTTTGAAGACTTTGAGTTTGTCTTTTCTCAAAACTGTCTTTTATTATCTTTCATTTTGGGTCATTACCTTAATGCCTCTCTTGAAATTTCAGTAAAAGATTTAAGTACGTTCAAGCTTTTGTCAAAAATTAACTCAGACGACAAAACTTTTAAAAAAGAAGCAGGACAAGCTCTATTAAATGAAGTATTTAGAGTTTGTTCTGAAAATGACATAGCAAATCCCCTGGGGCCTCATTCTCTAGAAGAACTGGCGCCAAAACTTACTCAATATTTCAAATGTCAAGTAGTAGTTTTCAACAATTTACTTTACGAAAAAATTTCTTATATTTATCCACCGGAATTTGATGACACTCTAAAAACAATATTTCTTTTGCAAGAAATTACTGCCAACGACAAAAGTCACATAAGTTTAATAAATCGATTTAAAAGCTTTCAACGATTTAATTTTTCAATTTGCTTGTATTGTGAAAAAGTTTACAAATCAAAATCACACATTTTTCAGCTTCATAAATGTCAAAAAAGAAAAATATGTGATGCTTGTCAACGTTATGTAGCTTTTGAAAACACTTTCCTTTATAAAGATAATCTAATTAATTATTGTGTAGAAGGAGACAAAGATTTAAAATGCGATCGATGCAACACAAAAATTACTAACGAGCAATGCTTAAAATTTCACCAATGTTCTGAGTTCGTTTGTAACACTTGCAATAATAAGATAAAACGAAGACTTTTTACATCAATTGATCAAGCAAAAGAAAAGCATAAATGCTTTGAATCGTTTTGCCACAATTGTAAAATAATGGCAAAGGACCACAATAGTTGCAAACTTAGGCCTACAGAGATTGATAAACATCAACCTGCTCTTGGGTTTTTTAATCTTCAAATTGCAAACCTTAACAGTTCATCATGTTTTGAATGTTTTCAAAATAAAAACTTGTTGAGAAATTCCTACGATTTGGAATGGGATGAGTTTTTAAAAACAAAAAACGATGAGATAAATTCACAATGTTTATGTGAAAATCATCGCAATAGAGATGATAATGAAACTTTTGTTAACCTAGCTACTCTAAAATTAGAAACGCAAAAAAGAGGCACTTTTGAGACGTTGGTTTTTTGCGACGATGAGATGTCAGATTTATGTGATGTAAATCTTGTTGACGAAACTCATGAATATTGCTCGATACCAATCTACAAGGGGAAAATAAAGAAAAGATTTGGAAAAAGTATGAACGCCTCAAATATTTTAGAGCAGAATGTTAATAATCTTATTGAGCTAAAAAATAAAAATCCAGTTGAAAAGATGATTGTAAAATTGCTTCAATTTTTCAACACAACTTTAATCTGCTTTGGTGTTGAACAGCTGCTTTTTGTTTTCAAGTGTTTTGTTGACCATGGCATAAACTGTAAACCAGTCAGCAAGGGCCAAAATATTTTTTCGCTGGAACTTGAGTTTTACGGGTTGAGATTTATCAATTTGCAAAATTATTTTAAGGTCCCAATCAATGATCTTATAGATCTTTTTGAACTTGACATGAAAAGACTTTACTTTCCCGAAGTATTAAACTCTAAAGAAAATTATAACTTGATTAGTTTAATGCCCAGTGAGTTTCCAGTTGAGTTTTACTACAACTTTAGTGATACGTTGAAAGAAAAAGAAAATAAGAAAAAATTCGTCTCAGAACTTTCAAACGTTTATGAGAATTGGAATTTCCAAAAAAAACTTTTAGATTACTCATTATTCCAGTTAAATTTGATATTTTTTGCTTCGATAAAGTTTACTGCAAACTGCATCGAATTACAAAATAAACTAATTAAATCGATTTTTCTCCAGGGTATCGTAATCAAAGAAATTACTTTGCCTTTTGCCAGAAACTTATGTACGATAAGTGGATTTATATATAGCATTTTCAAAAGGTATTATATAGATCCAGAAAGTAAATTGTACATTGTAAAAAATGAACATCCAAAAAAAATTCAATCAAGTAAAGAAGAAATGGAATTTGCTGCTTATCTTCAGCATATTTTTCCTCTAAAAAAGTTCAACAACGTTTTTAGCTTAAAGTGTGATAGAAATTATAAAAGAGCTATTGCAGACGTGTTATGCTACGATGACAATCAGATTTATTTTTTTAACGAATGTGTTGTTCATGGCCACGACCCTAAAGTTTGTCCAATAACATTTAAGAAGAAAAAGAAATCTTATTTTGGGCGGTCTTTTGATGAACTAAGAAAAGAGTTTAACGAAAAAATGGATTATGTAAGTGCAAACTACAAATTAACTATTAAGGTTGTTTGGCAGTGTGAATGGCGCTATATGAAAAAAAATATCCCCCAACTAAAAGAATTTCTACAAAATTATATACCATGGCCTTCACATCACATCAGTCCAAGAGAAGCTGTCAGAGGGGCAAGGGTGGAGGCATTCGCTTTAAGATGGAGGGCTGATGAGCATCCTGATGAAAAACTTTACTATGTTGATTGCAGTTCTCTCTATCCTTACATGGGGTAATTATTCAGATTTATTATATCGTTTGTTTGTCAAAAGTAATCCTAATACATTTAAAAGAAATAATTTTCACTTGTGTTAAAAACTAAAAAATGAGTCGTAAAAAATAACAATTCTTTTTTATCGTCAACGTAAGCTAGACTGCCTCATCGTCAGTTAGCAAAAACTTATTAGTGTTTAATTTTTTTTCAGGCTCTTACACTCGTACCCAACTGGACCTGGAGAATACATTTATGGAGACCAGTCGCACCTTTTGACTTATGATACTGGTGAAATTCTTTTAAATGATGAAAAAATTTTTGGTATTATTCAGATATCTATTTTGTGTCCAAAAAATTTAAGAAATCCATTCCTTCTTATACGAAATAAAAACGATAGGTCTCTTGCACCAGTTTGTTTCACTTGTGGATTTAAATCCCTTCCTAAAGCTACTATTAATTCGTGCAAGCATTCAAAACTTCAAAGAGCCTTAAAAGGAACTTACTGTATTAGTGAAATAAACTTTGCTCTAAAATTGGGTTACAAAATTCTTAAAATATTCTCAGCCTTTGTTTATAAAACCTCAGAACCAATTTTGAAAGATTTTATAAGCATTCTTGGATTTGAAAAGTTGACCTCTAGCAAATTTGACCCCAGCTTTGACTTAAACGATATGAAATTAAAAATGTTTTTTAAGGACGATTTAACTCCCGAAGTTTTCAAAGAAAATGTTCAGAAAAGAAATTTTACTAAATTAGCTCTGAATTCCTTATTAGGCAAATTTTCACAAAAAACTGATCGTTCTATTGTCAAATTAGTTGGCAGTGAAACCGAAATTTCAAACTATTTTTACAGTAAAACATTTAACGTCTCAGATTTGATCTCAATTAATAAATTTTTTTGTCAAGTTCAATTAACAAGAAAAAGAAAAACTCTTATACCCCCAAATCTTAAATCCAATTGCATCATCGGCGCCCAAGTTGTAGCTTTTGCAAGGGAATTTATGCATAAAAAAATAATTGACCTTGAAAATCTTAATGCTAAAATAATGTACTTTGACACTGACTGTTTGATATTTGCTTTAAAAAACAATCAAAAATTACCCTTTAAAATTTCACCTTGTTTCGGAGATTTTAAACACGAAATTCCACCCCAATTCAAAATTCTAAGTTACTATTCTTTGGGCCCTAAAAATTTTTCAATTCAATTTCAAGACGATAAAGGTTTACTTAAAGACGTAGTTAAGTTGAGAGGCGTAACCCTTACAAACGATTTAAATAAAGAACAAGTCGATTCTAAAACTTACGATTTTTATTTAAGCGAATTTTTAAAAAGAAAAATTATTAAAAAAAGCATCCCACAAGTTAGAAGTAGAATTTCAAAACATAAAAAAATCAAAATTCAAAAATTTCAAAAAGTTTTTTTTACAAACAGCATAAAATCAAAACGAATTATTGATCAAAAATGTATAAATTTAAATTCATTTCCATTTGGATACGTTGAATAAAATTTATTTAAAAGTTAACATTTTTATCGTCGTCGTTGCAAAGAAATTTGATCTCAAAAGTTTAACTAACTACTAATGTATTATGAAAAGAGTTTCTAATGTAAAAACACAAAAATTGAAAATAAATTTATTTTACAATACGTTTAATCTATTATTCCTAAGGGGGTTAAACACAAAGCTACTAATGTATTATTAATAATGTAAAAACAATAAAATGAAAATAAGTCTAATTTACGATACGTTTAATCTAGTATTATTCCTTAGGGGGTTAAACAACTACATTTTAAAACTTTTAAGAGGGAGGGTTATTTTTTTTTTCACGACAAAGCTGGATAATATTTCAATATCCTTAATCAGGAATAAAAAACACGGGTCTTACAATTCCGTCTTGGTCAGGAAAGATGTTGGTTCTGATCATTAGTTTTTGGGGCAAATGGCTTTTAGGACAAGTATCAATAACGATGTACTTGGCATAATTTTCAGGGAAATTTTCGATTAAAAAATTAAAACCGTCGGTCAAGATTTTTGGGTGATGTGGAAATATGCGACGACTTAAAGTAGACAGAAAAAGTTGATCAGCTTTGTCGTAAAAAACAATTTTCGCAGTGGCATTTCTTGAAAATGTCATGCCAAATTTGGACTTAGAGAAAAAATTATGGCCAACTAAAATGATCGATATATTGTTGTGATGCGAATGAATGTTAAAAATATCGCGAATGTCAGGGGCATTTAAGCAAGTCTCAAACATGTCGTCGATGACGATCAGTTTGTGTAGTTTGTCGACTCTGAGTTGCAAAGAATCCACATTTGGTAAACCAAAAAGAAATTCGATTGGTGGGAAGATTTCACGAAGTTCATCGAAGTACGCGTTATTTTGATTCATTTCAGGTGGTGAACAAAAAATAACTCGAGAGAATGGTTTGTCGAAGACATCGTTTGAGAACTTTAACAAGTTCTTGACAAAAGTGCTCTTGCCTGAAAGAATTTAAAAAAAAATTAGCAAAAAGACATAACTTTTTTTAGTGACTGCTAAAAAAACGTTTACGATTAGTAATTAGACGATGAGCAGTTAAAATTTTTTACCTTCACTAAAAAAAAGGCTCTCAAAAAATTAAAAAAAAAATTACCTGACATAGAAGGTCCACAAATGATTTGCCGTTGTGGAAGAAGGAATTTTTCGAAGTCATCTGGGACTGAAAGTTCTTGCACTTTTTGATCCTTAATATTGAGGCTAGCTCCACTCATTGTTGCTGAAAAATTTTATTACAAGCACGTAAAACTCTTTCATTGTTTCTATTTAAGTCATGGGTAAAATATTTGTTCAATGTTTTAAAAAACGATTTGTCTAGATTATTAATACGTTCATGAGCAAAGTAAACACAGAATTCGCCACAAGTCTCAGAGTTCACTGGTTGAAGTGGAGTTTTGTTATACATGCAAAAATATTGTTTTTTAAACTTTAAAAATGTTTTCACAAATTGTGAGTTTGTGCCACACGAGTCAAAAAATTCTATATCTTTTTCACCTAACATAACTAACATCCAGTGAGAGCCTTTTTCACTACTTGTGTCTTTGTTTACAATAAAAAAGTTAAACGTTTGAAGCTCTTTTGGATAGTTATCTGCTGAAAAAACACCCAAATAAGAACTTTTAAAGTTAATGTCTTTAAAGTAGTGTTCAAAATCAGTTGAGAGCATTTTAAATATATAACTTAACGTTTCTTTTTCTAGCTTCACTTTTAAAATGTCTAGTAAATTTTAGAGGGCAATTCCTGTAACAAGCTAGGTGACCGTAAACTTGTTCACTAAACTTATCTTGAGTTTGAATATTGGTTTCAATTCTAGCTGATAATTTGTGATCAAATTCATACGATAAATTTAGATTACTAAAATTTGGAATTTTTTCAACTAACTTTTTAAGCTTTTTAAATTCATTTCTTAAAGACCTTAGTTCACGCCAAAGAGCATCGTAATAATCACCTATATTGGTTGTCATAAAGTTTAACGTAGCACTTAAAATGAACATTTGTCTATTTAAAAAAACATAATCTTCTTTAAAAGCAAGTCGTTTCATTTTTTATTTAAACAATATTTTAATTTGTAAGAGAAAACGTGAAACAATGAAGCCATTGTTCAAAAATGATATCAAGTTTCTCTCGCACTAAAAAAAGCTAAGTTACAATTCATTCATATTAGAACTACGGTCCAATATAGAACCATTTCTCTAAACTAAACGGATTTTCCTCAACTATTTTTGAAGGATCAAACTCAATTGAAGGTAGGCTTTTTTTTGGAATATATCTTGATAAGCCCATTTGTTGCAATTTCACAACAAAATCTTTAAAGCCAGCGGGACTAGCTTTTCCAGAAAATAGTGCCTCCAAACAAGCCTTTATATTTGATTCAGGTACACTACGACCTTCAATAATTAAAGTTCCACTATCGTTAAATGTCAATTGATCAGGTTGTCTTTTCATTTCAGAAATAATCGAAAAAGCATTTTTTTTTTGAAAGTTTTTAAGTCCATTAAATAAATGCTTTTCGTCGAAGTTATTAAATTGTATATTTGATTTATAAACTATTTCAGCTGGAACGGCTGGGGTAACATCTTCAACTAGAACTTTAAAAAAAAATATTTGTTTCCGATGCTTTTATATTTTTTATTATCGTCAACGTAAAAAAACCTTATCGTTCAATAACATTTGCTTATCGGAAATAAATATTTTTATATAAGCTGCTTATATACTTTGTTTTCGAGGTAGTGGCTTCAATAATCCTTCATTATAAGCCTCGTTGGCTAATATTTGAGCAATGCTTTTAACACCACCACCTTTTTGAGGTTCGTTGTTTTTATTACTAATTAAATCGTCATACAATTCTGATTTTTTTTTCAGTAATTTGTATTCCTCAAAACTAATTAAAATTGCAGTCTTCATTGTATAATATTAAGCTTAACGATTAGGAGAATCATTATCAGCATTTCTTAATAGCACTTGATAATCAGAGTACTTAATGAGAACACATTTTTTTTTAATTAGCCAGTCGTCATAATCAGATAATCTTCCACCATAAAAAGTTAACCCTTCACTTAATGTACACTCGGTATCGGCTTTGTTTAACAATGAAACAAATTCTTCTAAACTTATTAAAATAAAGCGGCTCATTGTTTTTCCACTAACAAAATTCAATTAAACATTAAAATAAATGTAGGCCTACCTAAGTTTAGTTGAAGTTTGGTTTTTTTTCTTTTTTTATGTGAACGTAAGTAAAACTTTCTAAAACGTTATCATTGTTGGGAACTTTATTTCGATTTTTGAGTTGTTGAGAACTTTTAAATTTTCGACCAAATGGAATCCTCCAAATTTCACAACCTCCTTAAATACAAAAAAGTATTTAACACGTTCACAAGTCTCCAAAAAAAACTTTCAATCATCATGGTTTGCCTTCCTTACTTGGACCCATCAAGCAACGATGCATGTCCGGTTTACCTGGACGGTTGCGTCATGAAGAAACCTGACGACTGCATCATTACAACGGGCTATTCTGATCCCTGCATTCGCTACGTCTGCCACGATGATGAGGTTCCACAAAAAGTAGTCAAAAACGTCTCAGTTCTGATTTCAGACGGTGCAGAAGTTAAAATTAGCCTGCCAGAGTTGAATTCCACTCTTGAATTTAAATCGGGGCCTATTACAATGGACTTCTCGCAGGCCGAAATTAGTCTCATCGTAGTGGTCATCTTGCTTGGACTTTTCATCATCTCTCTTGCTGGCCTAGCTTTGTACGGTTGTTACCGTGTTGGACCGTTCCAATTCTTCATCCGTCTCAAAGGCCTCGTATTTGGTAATGCAGCTTTTCCGATCGAATACCAAATTGAATTCGGTCAGTTCAATCACGCCTTAGATGATGCCATAGCAAACAACAGCAGCAGCTCAAGTGGCAGTACCAGCTTCAGCGAAGATGACCAAGTGCAGAACTTTAACTTTGATGATGGAGATGCCAGAATCAACGTCAATGTTCGAGACCTCACCAACGAAGAGCCAAGAGTAAACTTACTCGATTTAAACGGTCAAGATACTGATGAAAACATTTCAGTTACAGCTTGATTAATTTTGTTTGTTTTGAATCAAAATTATAGTTGCCATATTTCAGAATTATTTTTTCAATTTTAAAGTCAAAATTAAATGTGTTTTTTTGGTTAATGGATATTTTAAGTGCTAAAATAAAAATTAAAACTATTTTAATACTTTTATTTCGAGTAT